>OKRS01000036.1_pt1 | contig 91491 bp, 56 predicted proteins | sample 1601191 | NCBI WGS metagenome assembly OKRS01 (sample SAMEA3541509, study PRJEB24748) | human gut metagenome | biome: human gut; feature: human-associated habitat; material: faeces | place: China | collected 2012
TCGCTCTTTGAATTAATTGAAATACAGTCTTTTGCAAGAGATTTTAAGGGTGCGATGATTTGAATTTGTACTTTTGCAGTTATCTATAATACTGCACGATGAACAAAGATAAATACGTTTTCGCCCAATTGATAGAATTCCTCGACAATAACAAGTGTTGGAATCAGTTGCTTGCTATGATGTTTGGTCAACTGAGTAATCGAGAGAGTTTGCGAGATTTGATTGTTGCTTTTGAAGCACATAGAGCAAAGCAATACCATCTTGGATTAGGGCGTAAGCCTATTGCGAAAACGACATTTGCTTCTGCCAATCAGAATCGTGACTACCGTATCTTTGAAGACTTTGCTTTCTATATGATGGAGCAAGCCAGGAAGAAACGAGTAACGGATGTCTTCAAGTTGAAAGGCAATGTGTATGCCTTCGACTCAAAGGCAATGAAGGAAATCCCTTATGAATCAGAATCTTACTACATATTCGACCGTGGATACAATGCTTTCAAGGAACTTTTCAAAATACATCAGCATGAATCATTCTTTGTTGTGCGAGCCAAGAAAAATCTGCAATACAAATGCTGTACTCTTATGGATAAGACACAACTCGTAGATCTCTTCGAAAGGACTGATTTCAATAATGTCAAAGAACTCGATTGTCCCCTCTTTCCGGAGTTATTTGATTAATATTTAACTGGTCCCGATTCTAACGGGACACTAATGTCTCCTTATATATAATTATATAAAACGGGAGGAATATGCCTTTTTGAAAAAGGTAAGCATTTTACATGCATTTTTTATTGTAGTAAAACAACAAAAGGGAAAATGTGAACAACTTGTAATATTATATGAATATGCCTTCACAATGATAAATCAGTAAATTTGCAGCTGAATTATTAATATAGGTATGAAAAGAATATTGTTCACATTTTCCCTGACTCTTCTTGCCCACTATTCGATGGCGCAAGAAACATTGTCATTGGGTCAATGCCTGAAGATGGGCATTGAACGAAATCTTAATTTAAAGACTTATGAGGGTAATGTGCTTAAAGGCAAGCACAATATCAGCGAGAACCGCTCGCGACTGTTGCCACAGATTAATATAGGTGCAGCGCTGAACGACAACTTCACGCCGCCAGTATCGGTAACGGACGGCAAGGCTTACGGCAAACCGTATAACGTGACAAAGACGCTGCAGTACAACTCTTCGGCGAGCGTTCAGCTGCAGATGCCGCTATACAGCCAGACAGCATTGACGGCTTTGGACATCTCGAAGACTCTCGACCAGCTCAACACCCTGTCGTACGCCAAAGCCAAGGAAGACCTGATTGTGCAGATAAGCAAGATGTATTATCTGGCGCAGAACACCGAGGAGCAGATTGGCATAATAAAGGACAACATCAAACGACTTGAAGAACTGCGCGACATCACACAGGCTTTCCACGACAACGACATGGCTCTGAGCGTGGACGTGAAGCGTGTGAACGTAAATCTGGAGAATCTCAGCGTGCAATACGACAACGCCAAGGCTATGCTCACACAGCAATACAACATGCTGAAATACATTATCGACTATCCTGCCGACAAGGACATGGCCGTAACGAAGGCTAACGTGGAGCTGACGGACATGGCGGCTCTCACCGGACTGAACGAGAATCTGTCGGAACTTCAGCTGCTCAGAAAGCAGCAAACACTTGCCGAACAGCAGAAGAAGCTTGCCAAGGGCGGCTATCTGCCAACGCTCGCGCTCACCGGCAACTGGACTTACGCTGCCTTCACCGACAATTTCAAGAACTGGTTTCACTCGGGCGAGTCGAACCATTGGTATAAATCGAACGGCATTGGTCTGTCGCTGCGCATACCCGTGTTCGATGGTTTTGAGAAGCGTTCGAAGATTAGAAAGGCGCAGGTGGACATCGACAACGCCAGACTACAATACGAGAATGCACTGAAGGGTATGCAGACACAATACGCCAATGCCGTTAACGATCTTGCCAACAATCAGCGCAACTTCAGCAAGCAACGCGACAATTATCTGCTGGCTGAGGATGTATATAAGGTGACGAGCGACCGCTACCGCGAGGGTATTGCATCAATGACCGAGGTGCTGCAAGACGAAATGAGCATGAGCGACGCCCAGAACAACTATCTGACTGCCCACTTCAACTATCAGGTATCGAACCTGACTCTGCTGAAACTCACAGGACAGTTGGAAAAACTATTGAATTAGGAATTTGGAATTAGGAATTGTTCTCGGCTACGCCTGCGATTAGGAATTATTCAATGTTGAATTAAGAATTCAAAACTCAAAAAAATGGAAACAAACAATAACACTACAAACAACAATAATAACAGCGACAACAGCACACAGTCTACCCACGAGCTAACCGCCAAGCAGCTTAAGCGTCAGCGCACACGCCAGATAGCAGTAAGCCTCATCGGCGTGGCCATACTGGTATGGGGCATCGTGAAGATAGCCTGCATGTTTATGGACTACAAGAGCAACGAGAAGAGCGACGACGCCCAGATAGAGCAGTACATATCGCCTGTGAACATGCGTGCTTCGGGATATATCAAGCGTATATACTTCAAGGAACATCAAGACGTGAAGAAGGGCGACACACTGCTCGTTCTCGACGACCGCGAATATCGCATCCGTGTAATGGAGGCAGAGGCTGCACTGAAGGACGCAATGGCTGGAGCCAACGTTGTAGACGCTTCGCTGCAGACCACTCAGACCTCGGCTACTGTGTACGAGGCTTCGATAGCCGAGATAGAAATACGTCTTGCCAAACTCGACAAGGACCGCCAGCGCTATCAGAACCTCGTGGCTCGCAACGCTGCCACACCGATACAGCTCGAACAGATTGAAACCGAATATAACGCTACGAAGAAGAAACTCGATGCTGTACGCCGCCAGCAGAAGGCTGCCTACTCGGGCGTTAACGAGGTGCAGACACGCAAAAAGAATACAGCTGCTGCCATTGAGCGCACTCAGGCTGCGCTGGAAATGGCAAAACTCAACCTCTCATACTGCGTGGTAACCGCTCCTTGCGACGGCAAACTGGGCAGACGTGCACTGGAAGAGGGTCAGGCTGTGAATGCCGGACAAACCATCACCTACATCATGCCCAACACACAGAAGTGGGTAATAGCCAACTACAAGGAGACACAGGTAGAGAAACTGTATGTTGGACAGAAGGTGAAGATGAGCGTTGACGCATTCGAGGGCAAGGAGTTTGAAGGACGCATCACCGCTATTTCAGGTGCAACAGGCTCAAAATACTCGCTCGTCCCTACCGACAACTCTGCCGGCAACTTTGTGAAGATACAGCAGCGTGTGCCTGTACGCATAGAGTTTGAGGGAATTTCGAAGGAAGACAACGACAAGTTGGCTGCCGGAATGATGGTTGTAGTAAAGGCTCAACTTAAGTAAATGACACAAGCAGAGATATATACGGCAGTGCCCGAGCACATGCCTAAGAATTTTCCGTTCTACAACTGGGTGCCAAAGCCCCTTGGCATCGCCTTTCTCGTCATCCTTTTCATACCTATCATGACGGTAAGTGGTGCCTACACCGTCAACAGTAGTGAGATGGTGGGCGGGCTTGGCATCCAGTCAGAACACATAGCCTTCATCAGCTTCGTCACATCGATAGGTATGGCGGCATTCTCACCGTTCTTCTACTCGCTGGTGAGTGTGCGCCGCCAGAAGATGATGAGTCTCGTGGGATTCTCCATTCTGGCTGTGCAGAGCTATATATGTGCCAACACCGACAGTCTGTTTATCCTGGCTCTCAACAGCCTCATCATGGGATTTGTCAGACAGACGCTTCTGATGTGCAACCTCTTCACACTTATCAAGTACGGATTTGGCATTGAGGCTACGCGCAACGTCACGCCTGGCAACGAGCCTAAGGACGAAGCCGGATGGGACGCTCTCGACACCGAGAAGAAGGCGAGCCAGCCCATCATATACTTCTTCTTCATGCTACTCGGACAGATAGGCACATGGATAACGGCATGGTTTGCCTACAACTACCACTGGCAGATGGTTTACTATGCCATGCTGGGTGCCATACTCGTGGCTCTGCTCATCACACTGGTGTGCATGCCCTACAACCCCTACCCTACCAAGCATTGTCCGCTGTCGTTCTCTAAGTTCGGCAACGTGGTGGTGTTCTGTCTGATGTGCTGCTCGTTTGTGTATGTCACGGTATACGGCAAGGTGTACGACTGGTACGACAGCCCCAACATACGATGGGCTACAGCTATATGCGTAGTGTCATCGCTGCTGTTCTTCTATCTGGAAAAGACACGCCGCTCGCCCTACTTCATGCTCAAGGCTTTCAAGTCGCGCAGCATCCAGGGCGGCATACTGCTCTTCATCGGACTGATGATATGCAACTCCAGCTCCATGCTCGTTAACATATTCGTAGGCGTGGGCATGAAGACCGACCAGATACAGGTGGCAGAACTGGGCAACTGGGTATTGCTGGGCTACTTCATCGGACTGGTCACCATACTCATACTCAACAATAAGGGTGTACACTTCAAGTGGTTCTTCGCCATGGGATTCCTGCTCATTGGTGCAGCATCGCTGTTTATGTACTTCGAGGTGCAGACAGCAGGAATGCTCGAACGCATGAAGTGGCCCGTAGTGATACGTGCCACGGGAATGATGCTGCTATACTCGCTCATCGCTGTATATGCCAACCAGCGCATGCCGTACAAGCTGCTCTCTACGTGGGTGTGCATAATGCTCACCGTACGTATGGTGATAGCTCCGGGCATAGGCTCGGCTCTGTATCAGGTGGTGTTCCAGCACCGCCAGCAATACTACATCACACGATACGCCCACGACTACGACCGCACCAATGCCGAGACCGCCATGACGTACGACATGACCGCCCGCGGAATGCAATATCAAGGCAAGAGCGAGACGGAAGCACAGAACATGGCTGCCATGTCGACAAAGGGTAAGGTGCAGGTGCAAGCCACACTGTCGGCAATAAAGGAGATGTCGGGATGGACCATATACGCCTGCGTCATCCTCGCCGGACTGATGCTCGTTGTGCCGTGGCCCAAGAGAGATATATCGAAGGATAAGTAAGGAGGGAGAAAGCCCTACCCCTAGCCCTAGCCTCAGCCCCACCCCCAGCCCCTCCCTGCGGGGGAGGGGCTGGGGGTGGGGCTTTTCTTTTTATTTTGCAGATTCAATATTTTTCACTAACTTCGCCACAAACATACGGCAGAAGCGATGAAGAACAGCAATAACGGCATTGATATACTCGAACAGCAGATGGACAACAATGAGGACATCTGCTGTTCATGTGGTAATATAAACTCTTTTCCAAAGGCATTTTTCGACAACTATAAGGTTGCCGATGTGGGCATCATTGTGTGTACATCGGGGAGGTTTAAGTTCAGTTGCGAGAACATGGAGTATGTGGTAAACAAGGGCGAGACGGCATTTCTGTCGCGCGACGTTTACTTCTCCATCACCAGTCACAGCGACGACTGTTCGGTGGTAATCATTCTGTATCGTGTCGACTCCATACGCGACATTCTGGGCAGCACCATTGTCGGCATGAAATTCATCGAGATGCTCAATCCACGTGACTGCTGGGTGATGCATACCGGACACGAAAGCGAGCTAACCAAATACTCCGAACTGCCGGCTGTGGGCAACATCGACGACAACGTGTTCGCTGCCAACGAGCGCCGACTGCTGCTGCTGTCGCTCACCTACCGACTATGTGGCATATTCCGCGAAATATCAAAAGACGGCGACAATACCTCAAGCCGCAAACTCGAGACCTACATGCAGCTGATGCAACTCATCGACCAATATCACACCCAAGAGCGTGGCGTAAAGTTCTATGCCGACCGTCTGTGTCTGTCGCCCAAATATCTTACGTCGCTCGTCAAATCGGTGTCGGGCAGCAGCGTACAGCAACTGGTGTTCAAGGCTATAACAAAAAAGGCCATTTCCTTAATAACCACTACCGACAAGAGTATCAAGGAAATAGCCGACCTACTGAACTTTCCAAATGCCTCAGCCTTCGGCACATTCTTCAAGAAACAAGTGGGAATGTCGCCAGTGAACTATAGGCAAAATGAAGGATTACCAAAATCTTAAAAACAACAATCATAAAAATGACATTTTCCGACTCCAAACCCCACTATGCCCTGCTTGACGGTCTGCGTGGCGTAGCTGCTATGCTTGTCGTATGGTATCATGTATTCGAAGGTTTTCAGTTTGCGGGCAATAAGCCCGTCATCGACTTTATCAACCACGGCTATCTCACAGTCGACTTCTTCTTCATGCTATCCGGCTTTGTCATTGGCTATGCCTACGACGACCGTTGGGGCAAGTCGCTCACAATGGGCGGTTTCTTCCGTCGTCGTCTGATACGTCTGCATCCTATGGTGATGCTTGGAGCATTGATAGGCACCGTATCATTCCTGCTCACCGGTATGGAGCGATGGGACGGCACCCACTCAACCCTGCTACTCACACTGATAGCCCTCGTATGTTCATGGCTCATGATTCCGGCTTTGCCAGGTATGCAGCGCGACGTGCGTGGCAATGGTGAGATGTTTCCGCTCAACGGCCCATGCTGGTCGCTCTTCTTCGAATATATAGGCAACATTCTGTATGCCCTCATCATCCGACGACTGTCTACACGCGCCCTGGCATGGCTCACGGCATTGCTCTGCTGTGCCTTGACATGGTTTGCCGCGACCAATCAGTCGGGCTACGGCTCAATAGGCGTAGGCTGGACCCTTGATACCACCAATCTGCTTGGCGGCACACTGCGTATGCTATGCCCATTCACCATAGGTATGCTTATGTCGCGAGTGTTCAAGCCGATAAAGAATGTACGTGGCGCTTTCTGGATATGCACCATTATCCTGCTTGTCCTCTTCCATGTACCGTTCATCGACGGTGGCTCACCAATGAGCCTCAACGGCATATTCGAAGCAGTATGCATCATCGGTGTTTTCCCTATAATAGTATGGCTGGGCGCTTCGGGCACCACCACCGACAATACATCCCGACGCATCTGCCGCTTCTTGGGCGACATCTCATTTCCGCTCTACATAGTACACTATCCGTTGATGTACGCCTTCTATATGTGGCTCATCAAGACCGAGCTATACACATTCAGCGAGACATGGCCCATAGCCATCTCAACCATGGCTTGCAGCGTATGCATAGCATGGCTAAGCCTGCGATTCTACGATGAGCCTGTAAGAAAATGGCTGAAGAAGTTTGCATAATAACAAAAAGGAGTCCTTTTGAATATCTCCAAAAGAACTCCTCTCATATAGGATTAAAAAAGATTTATTTCTTTCTGTCAATTATCAGCTTGTTGTCCTTGTGTACTACGTGCAGATAATTGAATTCGTTGAGATTGTCTACAAATTCCTTGATGCTTGCCTTGCGCGATGCAATGAAGTGCAGACGGTAGCTCATCAGCGAATTGTTGCGAATCTCGATATTCACGTTATACCATCGTCCCAAGTCGCGTACAACGTCTATCAGCGGCACATTGTCGAAATAGAAGTAGCCGTCTTTCCACTGTATGTAGCCCTCAGTATCGACGGTCGTGACTTCTATATCCTTGTCTTCGCTGTATTCGGCATTCTGTCCGGGCTTGAGCATCACTTCCTTGCCCTCGGCATTTACTGCCACCGAACCCTTTATGAGCGTAACGTTGACATCAGAATGCGGATATGCCTTGAGGTTGAACTCTGTGCCCAACACCTTGGTATAGAGATTGCCCGTCTCTACGATAAAGGGACGATGCTTGTTCTTGCTCACTTTGAAGTAAGCCTCGCCTACAAGCTTCACGGTTCTGTTTTCGCCAGCGAATCGTGTGGGGAACGTTATCTTGCTGTCGGCGTTGAGCAGAACAACAGTTCCGTCAGACAACACCAGTTCGTAGTCCTTGCCTCGTGGTGTAGAGATGGTCTTCATTTCCGGTTCGCCAGAGGTGGTCTTTATCTTGGAGAAGTCGGCCTTGGTGCCGCTCACTACTACGCCAGCCTTCACGATGCTGGCAGTGGGCTTGATAGGCTCCATGTCGTCCTCGTCCTCATTGCCCATAAGTATTTCCTTGGGCGCATTGTTCGATTCGAATGCAAGCATGCTGTCGTCTTGCTTCGGAAATTGAGTCACAAGGAATGCTATCAACACCGCCGCTGCCACCGTAGCTACGGCATAAAACGCATTGCGAATGTTATACAGGCTTGCAGGCTTCTTAGTCTCCTGAATACGTTGCGCAAAATTTTTCCATTCTCTGTCAGTGTCGATAGTGCGGCAGGATTTTGCCTTGGCAAGGCGATACTCCAAGATGAGACGCGCATCCTCAGCACTCCGCTCATCAGAGAGAAGTGCTTCGAAGTCGGACAATGCGGGATTGTCCGATTGCTCCAGCATGTCGAGCAATTCTGTGCCTTTTATATCTTCCTTGCTGTTCATATTTTGTTTATTCATTATTAGTTATAACGACTCTTGTTGCGATTTGGTCACTTGACCTTTCTTGTAATTTACAGAAAAAGCGTTTCTTAACAGTGTCAAGCCCTTCATTATGTTCTTTCTGATGCCGTCGCGACTAAGCCCGAGTATCTCTGCCACTTCGTCGTATTTCTTGTTTTCGAAGTAACATTGTTCGATGACGAACTTGGTGCGTGGTGGCATCTCTTCCATTACCTGCTGGATGACGGCTATCCGCTCGTCCTCCTCGTCGTCGCTTGTGTGGAAGTTGGTTTCGTTGTGAAGTGCCAAGTATAGTTGTGCGTATTTGTTCTTTACGTTTTCGTGTTTGATAAAGTCGAGGCAACGTCTTTTGATACCATTAAAAAGATAGGCCTTGGCATACGTCAGGTCGGAGTCGTAGTTTTCCCAAAGGTCTATAAGGTATTCTTCAACAATGTCGTGGGCGTTGGCCTCGTCGTTGAGTATAAACAAAGCGGCATAGAAAAGGCGAGAATAGTTTTCGTCAAACAATTCTTTAAATGATTCTTCTTTTCTCGCCTTTTTTATGCCCATTTGTATGTTACGCTATTTTGAATTTGAGCGTAAAGGTATACATTTTTGTGCAAAACAAGCACAAAAAACGCATTTTATTTTACCAAGTCATACTTCTGGTCGTAGCCCCGATCTCTCAAATGTATGCCTTCCTTCATCCATCGGGGCTCTTTGGTGCCCTTCAGATAGTAGTCGAAGAACTGCATCATGCGTATGGTCCAGTCTTTCTGGGCGGCTGGCTTCATCACGAAGTGGCCCTCACCCTTATAATTGACCATCCATGCCGGACGTTGCAATCTTCTCATTGCGAGATACAGTGCACGGCCCTGCTCGTAAGCCACAGCCTCGTCGTTGTCGTTGTGGAAGATGAGCAGCGGCGTGTGTATCTTGTCGGCATTGATGATGGGCGACATTGCCCGGTACTGCTCCTTGGCATTCCACAGCGTGGCGCCCATTCGGCTTTGCGTGTCCTCGTACATGAAGTAGCGAGGCAGTCCGCTTCCGTTTCTGATGCCCAGATAGCCCGTCACCATGTCGGTGATGGGTGCTCCTATCTGTGCACAGTCGAAGATGTCGGTCTTGGTGACGAGGTAGGTGGTCTGATATCCCGACCAGCTATGTCCCTGCAGTCCGATCTTGCCCTTATGGGCTATGCCCTGACCGACGAGCCAGTCGACTCCGCTCACCACAGCGTCGTAGGTGCTCTGTCCTGGCGAGCCAATGGTGAAGTGGATGTCTGGCATAAACACGATGTAGCCATTGCTCATGGCGTAGGTAGCGTTGGCCATTGCACTGCTCAGCAATGGCATGATATAATGATTCTTCTCCTCTGTGTGTGTCTCATAAAACTGTACTATGACCGGATAGGTCTGCTTGCTGTCGTAGCCCTCTGGCAGATAGAGCAAGCCGCGGTTTTGCTTACCTTCGTAATTCTTCCATTCTACTATTTTGACGCTACCCCAAACGTATTCCTTCTGTTGCGGATTGGCATCGGTCACCCGCTTGATATTGGTAAAATTGGCTGTACTGTGGCAAAGGTCGGGAAATGTGCTGACGTTCTGGCGTACCCACAGGCAATACTTATGGTTTTCGGAGAATGCCTTTATGTTATACATATAGTCGCCATGCATAAGCGTGCGTACATTGCCCTTCATGTCTATTTGGCATATCGACTGGCTCATGTCCTTATGGTGCACGCCAAGCACATAAACCTTCTCATCGGCTCCGAACACTTCCTTGTCCATATTGCTATAGAGTATGCGGTATGAGACTTGGCTGCTGCGACCGTTGCCACGTGTCATGCAGACAGTCTTCTCGCTTCCGTCGAGTGCTATCTTCCACCAGTCGTAGGCGTCGCGCACCATGACGTATTTGCCGTCGGCAGTCCATCCGGCAATGCCATACGAGGGTGCCGGTGCCGGCTTGTCGTGTGTCTCATCGTATACGGGATAGGGAATGTCTGCCGATACATTGCTTACAGCTCCGCTATTGGCGTCGAACTTGTTCCAGTTCCTTTTGTGCGAATCGTACATCATCACCCATCTTCCCGTAGGCGACCACTTGGGCTGTTCTCTATATTCCTTGCCTATCAGCCGGCTCTGGCCTGTATGAATGTCGACGGCATATACATCGAACGGTATTTTCTCCCGCCATTCCTTCTGCTTAAGATAAGGGGTTTCGTCGGTGTATATAAGGTAATTGACATCGCCCAATTCGCGATAAGGCATTAGCATATTGCCTTCTACGGGTGCAATCTTCACAAGCCGACGGGTCTTGCGATTGTAGATATACTTGTCGTAGGCTGCACGCTGATATGTGCTGGCGCTCTGCAACGTTGGCACTTCCTTCTCGTCCCATGTCCACAGTTCAAGCTCGAAGCTGTCGTCTTTTGTCCTTGTCTCCTTCTTCCTCTTTTTGCCGAAATTGGCTTTGTCGCCAATCTCCAGCATGACATAGTTGGGATTCCTGGTCAGACTGATGCGGGCTATCTTCATGTTCTCGGGCACCGGAATCTCGTCGACACACAGCACGGTGTCGATGGAGTTGTGCTTCAGACTGAATCGGCAATACAGCGAGTCGTTGATGTCAAATCTTCCGGTAAGGGTGTTTTGGTAGAAATTGAAGTATGTGGGCATTGCCTTCTTCTCGCCCTTGAGCATAACCTTGTAGGGACCCGCCACCGCACCATACATTATCTGCCGTTGGGCATCGCGGTCTTGCATGAACACTATGCTTCTTCCTTCGTTGAAGATGTCATAACGTACGATGTTCTCTATGCAAACGCTATCCTTGGTTTTGAGGTTTCGGATGACGAGGTTGTCGTGACTCTTTATGTTCTTAGCCTTATCCTCGGCTGTCTTGACCAGGGCAGCCGAGACGGGCGAACCCTTTATCGGCGCTAACGACTCGCGATGCTGCCACAACGTCTTCTTGCCCGACGGCAGATCGAGGATGTAGGTGAGGGTTTTGCCTGTAGAGTCGGTCTGCGTATAAGAGAGTTGTCTGTCCTGATTGAAATACTTGAAATTATCGACATCTCTCAATTCCAGACACTTCTTTCCGGTCTTGCTGTCATAGAGTATGGTAGGTATCTTGTCGCTGTCAGAATAACCTCGCTCGGTAGGCACTATCTTGTAGGTGACGTATCTGCCTGTAGGCGACAATTTGGGATTGTCGATACGGTTCCACGAAGTACAAGCCTTGACATCGAGCGGACGTTTCTGTTGTGCAAACGTATAGCCTGTCAGTAACGAACAGGCTATAAGTGCTATTAGTTTATTCATACTTCGGTAATATCTATGTTCTATTTGGTACGGTAGATATTGTCAGCCCAGTTGTCTGAGCGATAGTCGCCGATGAGATGCTTGGCAAAGTAGCGGTACATCTTCTGCTCGAAGTATTCCTCCCACTTGCCGTAACCATGTCCGGCTCCAGGAATGACGAGCATATCGAAGTCCTTGCCCGCCTTCATGAGTGCATTGGCAAGACGATAGGTGTTGGCAGGCGTAACGTTGACGTCCATATCGCCAGTCACCAGGAGCAGATTGCCCTTGAGGTTCTTTGCCAACTCCTGATTGGTCTTCACACTATACTTATATTCGTATTCGGTCTTCTTGTTGCCCAAGCTGTCGGTGACGGTCTTCTCCACTTCGCGCACACCATTGTAGCACTCCACCCAGCCACGGTTGTAGATAGTGTTGTCGTGATTGCCCGAGCACGACACGGCTGCCTTGTAGAAGTCGGGATAGGTAAGGATGGCTGCAGCAGCCATGAATCCTCCGCCCGAGTGTCCGAAGATGCCTACACGGTTGATGTCGATAAAGTCGTAGCGCTTGGCAAGCTGCTCAATGGCATACTTGTCGTCGGCAAGCGGATAGTCGCGCATATTGTTATAGCCATATACATGATACACCTTGCCACGCATCGGGGTGTCGCCACGGTGTCCCACCTTGATGACAATCATTCCGAGCTGTGCCATAGCCGAGCAATGGTTCTCGCTCAGCGCGAATGCAGTAGGAACGAAGCCATAGTAAGGGCCGGGATATACCACAGACACGATAGGATACTTCTTCTTAGGGTCGAAGTTGGCTGGTTTGTACATCACACCGAAGAGTTCGGTACGGTCGTCGGCAGCCATCACGCTGAACGGCTCTGGAGCCACCCATCCCTTTGCCTTCACATTGCTGAGGTCGGGTTTTGCCAGTTTCAGCAAAGTCTTTCCCGTGTTGTCCTTCAGCGTAATGACGGGCTCCTGATTCACCTTTGAATAGGTATCGATGAAGTACTTTCTCGATTTCAAGAAGTCGGCATTATGCTGTCCGTCTTCTACAGCCACCGGAGTGACGCCCTCGCGGTCGATATGTGCCTTGTACACTGTATAGTAGTGAGGATTGATGTTCTTCTCCTTGCCATATCCGTAGAGATAGACGGTGCGTGCGAGAGTGTCGACAGCACAGATGTTGCCTGCCACCCAGTTGCCTGAGGTGATAGTGTTGAGCAGACGGCCGTTGCCGTCGTAGTGGTAGTAATGGCCCCAACCCGTACGCTCTGAGCGGAAAAGGATGTCCTTGCCGTTGTTGAGTATACATACGCTCTTGGCATGAGGGTCGCGATAGGGCTTGTCCTCTTCATGAACTATGGTCTTCACCTCCATTGTCGAGGTGTTGACCGATATGAGGTCTACCTGGTCCCATGTGCGCTTGTTGCGCTCGAAGAACAACAGCTTGCCGTCGGCAGTAGCATGTACATACTGTATGTACTGGTCTTGCCACTTCTCTACAGCAGGCTTCTTGCATGTGCGTTCCTTCACGTCGATGATATTCAGAATATACTGCGTGAGGTTCTTGTCGCCGGCATATTCGTACTTGAACGTTACGAGGCTCGGCTTCTTGCTGAGCGAATTGATCACCCAGTTGTCACGACACTTACGGTCGTCGTCTCTGACGATGAACACATGGCGGCTGTCGGGACACCAGCGTGCATTGGTTGCAACCTCAGCATCCTTTCTCGTCCTTTCCTTCTCTTCTCTGGCGTTGCCATACGAGAAGTTCTTCTCGCCGTCGAAGGTGAGCTGCACTTCCGTGGTGTCCATGCCCTTGGCCTTGTTGCCTTTCACGAAGAGATTGTAGTTCTTGGCATAGAGTATGTATTTGCGGTCGGGCGAGAACTTCATCCAGCTATACACCACCTCCCTGTCTTCGTCGTCCTTCTTCGCCTCGATATCGGTGAGCGTATTGGTGTAGCGGTTGAACCGATAGTGCTTGTCGCGATATTCAAATTCAAACCACGAAAGGTCTTTGGCAAACTTCGTGGGCGATATGCTGAGACTTCTGGCGTCGATGGCACCGTTAGCTTTCAGGCTCAGCTGCTCAGCCATGACGGCATTGTCGAAGAGCGCCTCATGCTTGCGCTGTGCCGGACGAACCAGATAGTAGTCGTTGCTCTTTGAGGTATCGAAGTGATACCAGAAGTTGTCGGTGTCGTTGATGGCATTGGGTATGACCGAGAGCGAGATACGGGTAGACTTGCCACCCAGTCCGAATTCATTGAAGTGTTCAGCCAACTCGTAATTGGCAAGAGGCTTGTCGTCAGTAACCTTTTGTGCTACTTGCGCCTGTGTGGTAACGCAAAGCGCCAGTCCGAGTGCAGATATCAAAAGAGATTTATTGTTCATATTGACATTTTGTTGTTATTGTTGGTTTTTTAGAACTCGTAATTGAAGTAGCCCTTAGCACGACCACCCTTATAGAGCACATCGATGATATTGCCAAACCTGTTGTTCTGCACAAACTCGTTGGGGAATTCCTGCTTGACTGTCACCGACTCGCAGTCGCTCGCGGCATCCTCATGCTCTATGATTGAGAATATGAAGAACTCGCCATTGTCCAAAGCAACACCCAACTGACCGGGATAGTCGTATTTTTGCTTATATGTATTCACCTGCAAATCGTTGGCATCGAGCGATACGATGTCGTGATCGAAAGTCTTTATAAGCTTTCGCTCACCAAGCAGCTCGTGTGTAGTCTTGGGCTCTGTACCATACTGGCAATAGTACAACTTGTTGCCATCGGCTATGATTACAAAGTTATGATTAGAGAATACAGCCATATCCTTATAGTTGTCGATAGTGCCAAAAGGACGGTTCTGCCAATCCTCCAGGAATATATACTCTTTAGAGAAATTGTAGGCAGAAGCTTGCACCTTGAAACTCATAAGTGTATACGCATTGGTCTGATGGTCTTGCACAAGCGCTACGTATCGTGGCTTGGCTGTTGTGTAGTCGTTGCCATTGTCAGGAGCACAATAAGCAGGACGCAACTCAACTATATTGTCTGCCATGTTCTCCATATCAATGTCGTAATGTCCCTTCACCACGACGTCGCATACATTACCCGACAAGCGGCGGTTGTTGTCGCTGATAGACGGATCAGAATACAAAGGTGTACCCATGTCGACTATAACCTTCAATGTATTGTCCTCGGTAAGGGCAAAGATTGTGTTGCCATAGTTGCCACCATACTTGTAGTTCTGGAACAGACGCTTGAACTTCATACCATTATTAATAGGTATAGAGATGTAGTTGCCCACATGGAAGTCGGCAGCGTTAGGCTTCGGATTGCAATAGATATAGCCATCCTCTGCACGCACTGCCTTCATACTATAGGTGTATGCACCCTCAGCCAACTTGATGCCGGCAGGCTCGTCGCCCCCGAACTCTTCAAGGCTGTACACCTCGTGTTCCAAAGTGTTGCCGTTGAGTTCTTCCCAGTTGTCGCACTTCACGACAACCTCGTCGTACACCTCCATGCCATAATAACCATTATAGTCGGCATTGCCTATGTTCAGAATCATGCCGGTAGGATTCGTGCCGAGATTCTTGTTGACATCCTGTTCGCACGACTTGTAGATAACAGAGTCGCGTGTGAATTCTTCGCCCTCATAAGTAGCCTTATACTGCATGGTCGACGGCGTGATGAAGTTGATGACAGCTCTGCCGTCGTCGGCCTTGGTCATTACAAGCCAACCTCTCTGGTAGGCTGCCATCACCTTGATGATTGTACTGGCACCATACTTCAGTCCACTCTTGTTGTCGATGACATAGAACGAAACCTCGTGTGTTCCGCTCTTGTCAAAACAGAAAGTATGGCTCTGCTGTGTGGCACCCTCTATCTTCTGGCCGTCCATAGTCCATTCGAAGCTTACGTCGGGATTCTCCTTGTCGATGGTGAACTCAAACTTCGGAAAGATTGTCACCTCCTGGCCTACAGCCAAGTTGTACTTGTCTTCAATTTCCTGGAAGTTCCAGTTGCCGCCCTTAATCTGGTTCACATCAGTATAGTCGTAGTTGTTGTCGTCGCTGATACAACTCACCGCACTTCCCATAGTGGCCAAGAGGCAAGCATATAAAAATATCTTTTTCATATTCTTCTTCACTTTAATTGTTATTATCCCGCAATGGGCACTTCAATTTCGATTCCAGTCTTGCTGTCGGTGAGCGGGCCTAAGCCCTGGGCCTCTCTTTCAGCATTGATGTTCTTGATGGTGTTCTTCAGCTTGATGGCATACTTGCGCAGCACCTGCTTGTTCTTACCGTCAAACACCATATTGTCCTTCTTTAGTTCTTCGAGGAACATCACATATTTGTCTTCGGTATATACACCTAAATAATATGATGTGACGGAGTTGCGGGGATTGTCTTCCGAACCAAGATCGTTGATTGTCCACCAGTCGGGCTGGAAGAGGCGGTCGGTAACGTTGATAAGTGCACGCGAATACTCTCTTGTACCTTGCTTCACCTTGCCTTCCTCCACAACCTGAAGTGCGAGAAGGAAAGTCTTGGTTGCCATTTCAGGCGACTTGATAAGCTCTACATATATCTCATTCTCTTCCTGGTCGTGCTTGATTACGCAATCCTCAGGCAACTTATAGAGATTTGACGCAAGCGTAGTGCGCGATTCGTCAACAGCCACCCGGAAGTGCAGGTCTTCAGTCTGCACCTCTCCGAAAGCACTCACTGGTATGGCAATCTTGGCATTCTCGCCATCCTTATACATTCTGAACGATACGGTGGTAGTATCTTTAGTGAAGTTCTTGTCGAAGACAATATAGGCCTTATCGTTACTGTTGACCAAGATACCTTCCTCAGAGCATGATGCAAAGGGCAGCGCAAGACAGCCTATAGCCAATGCTGCCAATATACGATTCTTTATCTTCATATTGATATGTTCATTTTAAGCGTTCTACTTGATATTACTTTCTGATTCAGGCTTCGGCAAAACGAAGTTTTCATTTATTGCCGGGATGTCACCATGATCATAACTTGGCAATATTCGGTTCAGACGCTTGTAGATGAAAAGTGTCTGACCCTCACCAACAAACTCTCTGCGTTCGTCGTCGATGAGCACCTTCATGAACTTCTCGGTTGATGAAACGTCACCAAAATCCGGTTTGCTGATACCTCTGCCTTGCTTCACCGTCTTGAGATAACCCTTTGCCTCCTCTACCTTGGCTGGGTCGGCCGGGTCGTAGACACATTCGGCAGCTATGTAATATATCTCCGACATACGTATCATAGGAATTGTCTTGTTGTTGACAGGACCAAACTCCGAACTCTCCGACTGCTTGTAGTACTTCAACGGACGATAGTATTCGTCGTAATACTTAGGTTCGAACTGATACTTGCATCTCCAGTCCTTGTCTTTCTCGTCGCCGAAGTATTCCTCTACCATATCACTGCTCCAGCAGAGATAGAACTGATAATACTCGTCGGCACCGTCTGAATTATGGTTGATTGCAGCATCCCAATCTACAAGTTCTGTAGGCGAGTAAAGACCGAAGATGATGTTCTCGTACATCTTGATGTTTCCTGCCTCAATATTTCTCGGACCAGAGTAAGTAGATGTGACAGCCTTGAAGAATCCGTACTTTTTCTCTTCGTCGATTAGAATCTTGCACTCGTTGTAAGCCTCCTGCTTCATGCCTGCATAGAGATATACACGGGCGAGAAGAGCTGTTGCAGCCCAATAGTTGAGTCGATAGCCACGCAACGCATAGAACAGATTCTTGCCCGAAGCAGCATTCACAAAACGGTCCTTGGGCTTCAAGCTTCTGGGCTTTTCGCCTTCCACTTCCAACTTATAGAGTATAGCCTGCGCCTTCTTCAGGTCGCTGATGATATGCTCCAAGCATTCTGGCACCGAGATGTTCTCGTTAACGTAGGCAGGATAATAGTTGACATAAGGAATGTATGTCGTGCTGCCAGGATTGGCTGACGGTGCGGGGGCGTAAATACGCAAGAGGTCGAAGTGCATATATGCTCTCAATCCGATAGCCTCACCGAGAATGAGCTGGCGCTCGTATTCACTCTTATAGAATAGTGTACTGTCGGCTTTCTCAGTCTGCTGAATCAAGTTGTTGCAGTTGGCGATAGTGTTCCATGCCGAGTTCCACATCTTGTCGGTGGTGGGAGTAAGCTGTGAATTGCTGAATTTCAGACCGGCAATCTTGTGCATAGCCTGTCCGGCACCCGACGTAGGAGCCTTCTCCAGACTGTAAGCCTGGCCCCAAGCATCCACAATACCCCAAGTCAAATTACTGCCATAAAGGCTGAATGACGCCATCTGACGGTAGATGCCATTCAAGGCAGTCTGAAAACCGTCGCCATTATTGAATAAGAATTCCTCCTTGATTTCGTCAGACGGATTGATGTCGAGCCAATCTGAACATGACGAGAAGCTGATAGCCGCCATCATCAGGGAGATTATGTTGAAATATATCTTTTTCATAAGTGTTCTGTTTTAGAATTGAGCTTTCACTGAGAAGTTAAACTTGTAAGATTTCGGATAGCTAAGACCGCGCTCCTGTCTTACTGAGTTCCAGTTGATAAGGTCGCTGGTGCTTGCCTCCAGACGCAACATTCTCAAACCTAAGTTGCGCTTCAGCCACTCTCTGCTGAAATCGTATGTCAGTGTCAAGGCATTCAGGCGCAAGAACGAGTTGTCCTGTACAAAGCGTGATGTTGGCAATGTGGTCAGCGAGGCATCCTTGATGTCCTTAAACTGAGCTACGTCGCCCGGCTTCTGCCAACGGTCGGTGAGTACACGCAAGTCAACATTGCCGTATTCGATATTGGCATTCTCTACACGGTCCACCAATGTCTGGTTGTACTGCTGTCCGCCCCACTCATAGAGGAACGAAGCGAAGAGACTCCACTGCTTATAACTTATGTTGACACCGAATGCACCGTTGAAGTCAGGCTGTGTGTTACCGCATACCACTTCCTGCGTTGCATCCCACTTGTTGGTAACGGTGCCATCACGGTTAAGGAATATCTCCTTACCGGTGCTCGGGTCGATGCCCAACGACTTGACTGCCCAGATAGACGTCAGCGACTGACCCTCCTCATACTGTGCGATAGGCACCGAATAGTTGGCATCGCTGAGCGAGCTGCCGATGCTCTCCTGATTCAGCTGCTCCTTCTTGTAGAAATCGGCTACACGCTTGTTGTAGGCACGCTGCGAATCAGAAATCTTCAGAATCTTATTGGTGTTATGAGCAATATTTCCCCAGAAGGCAACGAGCCAACTCTTGTTCTTGATGGCATCATAACGAGCTGTCAACTCAATACCCTTGTTCTCAACCTCACCCATGTTGTTCTTATATGTAGAGAAACCAGATGTATTCGAAAGACTTACGTCGTTCACCAAGTCGATGGTCTTCTCGTAATAGTAGTCGAACTCAAGCGTGAGACGCTCCTTAAAGAGCTGTGTCTCAATACCGAAGTCATACTTGTCGGTCTTCTCCCATGTCAGGTCCTTGTTGCCCAATGCCTTGAGCACAGCACCGTAACCCGTAGCATACCACTCGTCGAAGAGAGGATCGTAAACAGTCTGAGCAGCATAGTCGGGGAAGTTGACCTTACCCGTACGTCCATACGAACCGCGAAGCTTCAACTTGTTGACATACTGATTGCCCTTCAAGAAGTTATAGTTGTGGATGTTGATACCGGCACCTGTCGAGAAGAAAGGAGCCCAACGCTGATTGGAACCGAACTCTGAAGAACCGTCGAAACGCACCGACATATCAAGCAGATATATGTTGTTCCAAGTATAGTTGGCAGTAGCAAGCATACTCACCATGCGCGATGTTCCTTCAGTCTTTGTCGGCTTCTTGTATATCTCGTTGGCATAGTTGATAGAGTGGAACTGACCTGAAGGGAAGCCACGATAATGTGCCGAAGTATTGTCATAATTAGAGGTGTTTACCTCCCAACCAGCCGAGCCGTTCAAATTATGCTTGCCGAAGCTCTGGTTGTAATAGATGAATGCGTTGCCGGCAAGAGTCAGATTGTTGCCCGATGTAGTATAGAGGTCGCCCAACTTGTCTTTCATAGTAGACGCATTGTCGCTGTCGACACTTGTCTTTGACGACAACGGGTCGACAAAACGCTCGCTGCGGCTGTATTTCTTGGTCACACTAAACTGTCCCTTAGCCATCCAGTAGTCGTTGATATACCAGTTGAAGCTGAGGTTGTTGATAAATTCATCGTACGAATTCCAGTTATAGTTGCCAAGTGTAGCCTCATAAAGAGGGTTGTTTACAGGTCGGTTGCCACTGTTGCGTGAATAGTAGAGCTTCTGTGTCAGCTCACCCTTCTCATAAGGAGTGTCGTAGGGCATCAATCCTGTATAATCGCCAAACGAACCGTAAGGCGACTCCTTCGACTTGGTATGGTTGAAGGTAGTAGTGTTCTTCACCTGGAAATTCTTCAAGCGATAGTCCAATGAGATACCTACGCTGTAGCGGTCGCGACCAGAATCCTTCATGACACCCTGCACCTTGTTGAAAGAGCCGTCGATGCCATAACGCAAGTTCTGTGTACCACCCTCAATGAATACGCTATGCTTCTGGTCGAAGCCGTTGCGCAATGGTATAGAAAGCCAATCGGTGTCTATACCTCTTTTAATAAGAGCCAGCTTGGTGTTGTAGGCATTCACGCCGTCAGCCTCGCTGGTAATGTTGCTCGAACCCGAACCTCCCTTGTCAAACAATCCTGCACGACGCTCTATCTCCAGCTTCTCCGAAGCGTTGGCAAGGTTGTAGTCGCGAAGGTCGGGAGTCTCCAATGTACCGGTGAAGCCATACGACACACGTACCTCACCCGGCTTCGGGGCCACGGTAGTTACTACCACAACGCCGTTGGCTGCACGCGAACCATAGATGGCTGTAGCGGCAGCGTCCTTCAGGATAGTGATACTTTCGATACGTGTAGGGTCGAGGTCATAGATTTTCTCAATGCTCACCTCGAAACCGTCCATAATAAATGTAGGAAGGTTAGGATTGTTCTTAAGATTCGACTTTGAGAGCTGGTCGGTATCCAAAGCACGGTTGCCCACACCCGACTGTCCACGGATAGTCATCTCAGGCATAGCGTTAGGGTCGGAACCGAACTGTGCGTTGTCCAAAATACGAAACGAGGGGTCGAAGCTCTGAATAGCGTCAAGGATGTTAGTCTGCGAAACCTTACGGAGGTCGTCGCCCAAAATCTGGGTAGAACTACCGGTATAGCTGTTCTTGTTGACGTTGCGATAGCCCGTCACAACGGTTTCGCCCAAATGCTGCGATTCCTCTTCGAGAGTGACCTTAATGTAGCTGTTTTGTGTTGCAGAGACATTGACTCTCTTCTTCTTCATACCGATGAAAGAGAATTCCAAAACAGCCTTTGCGTCCTTAAGGTCAATCTTAAAAACGCCTTCAACGTTAGTGGTAGTTCCATTATGCTTGTCTACAACTGTAACAAAAACTCCCGGAATAGGGCTGCCATGCTCGTCGAGCACGACACCGCGCACGGTGTGGTCACCCCTGTCAGCACCATCCGAAAGGCTAAGAATGCGCTTCGCCCTCTTGGTCACATTAATATATTTGCCATTAAACTTGTAGTTGAACGGCAGCCTGTCTAACATGGTTTTCAGTACATAGCTGACCTCCCGTTGTTTTGCAGAAACAGTAACCTTGTAGTTCTGCACCTCGTCGTAGGTAAAGAGCACCTTATAGCCCGATGCTTTCTCTACCTTTTTCAGTGCACTTGCCAATGGCTCGTCATTGCAAGTGATGCTGATCTTCTTGTTAGGCGACTGCGCCATAATGACGGCACAATTTGTCAGCAAAAAGAGCATCATGAAGGCTATCTTGAAAGCCTTCAACGTTGCGGAATGAAACTGTTGATACTTCTTTCTCATAACTAATATAGATTATTTTTGTTGGTTTTTCTTTCAGTTACACGGTTTATTAACGATTATAATAACAATATGGTCCCCGTAAAATTAAATAAATTTCAACAAATGTAAAAACAGAAAGAAAAACAAAAGCGACTACCACCCGACAGAGGTGATAGTCGCTATATAATATAAAAGGTATAAAAGATTTTACTTCTTCAGCAGTTCATCGAAGAGCTTTGTTGTCTGGGGGTCTGACGGACGCGGAGCATCGGCCTTGACGATCTTGCCCTCACGGTCGAGAAGGATGAAGCGGGGAATGCCATTGATGATGTACTTCTGCATGAAGTCGCTGTTTGTGCCAAGATGCAGCTGTATGCCCTTCATGTCGCCCTTCTGTACGCGCTTCTCCCAAGCCGACTTGTTGCTGTCGCACGAGAGGCTTACGAAGTGGATGTCCTTGCCGGCATACTGCTCTTCAAGCTTGGTCATATAAGGCAGCTCGCCACGGCACGGACCGCACCATGTTGCCCAAACGTCGATATATACATATTTGCCCTTGAGTGATTCGAGCGAAACCATCTTGCCGTTGATGTCAGGAGCGTTGAACGAAGGCGAGGGGCAACCAGCCTTCAAGCCTTCCCACTGCTTGCAGATAGCGTTAAACTTCTCGACAAGCTTCTGGTCGCTTACGTTCTTGTGGAAGTAGGCTACAAGCTCGTCCTTGCCGTCAAGACCTGAGCTTGACACAACATCATAGGCATAAGCATTGGTGATGTACGACTTAACCTTGGCATCCTTAACGTTAGCGTCCATGAATGTCATGAACTCCTTGCTGCGGTCGCCACCCTGAAAAGCCTGACACAGTATGGCATTCATAATGAAGTCGCCATACTCGGCAAACTCAAGACAGTTGCCGTCGATGATAGCCAGCTGCTTCAGCTTGTCGGTATAGAGAGCTGTGGGAGTGTACGAGTCCATCTTCTTCAGATAAGGGTGGTACGACATGTACATTGGGAACATAGCATACGACTTGAACAGCAGTCGCTGCTGCTCCTTCTTTGCGAAGCCGGCAGGAAGGTTGGCTTTCTTCAGCAGGGCGAGGTTGGCGTTGTATACGCTGTCGCTGCTCTTGATGAAGTCGGCCTCTTCCTTGGCGGCAGCATTGAAGTCGAGACTGGCAAAGGGCGACTGTAGCATATAGTTGTTGATGTCTGCCAAAGCACCTGTGCAGCTGAACTTGCGCGCCTCAGCATCGCAATTCACTGTAAGGTCCTTATCAGCCTCAAGATACAGATTCAAGGCGTAGGCACGGCCGTAGTATACTCTGACATACTGCGAAGCAAAACCGCTCTTGCTGACAGTAGCCACGCCATTCACGACGTCTACCTTGCTCATCTCGCCCGTAGCACACCAGTTGATTTCAATCTTAGCGCCCTCCGTGGGGTTGGCAATCTTGAACGTGTAGGTTCCTGCATACATCGACATTGCTGCACACAACGACAATGCTGCACCAAAAATTCTCTTTTTATTCATGTTGTTTTTTGTTAGTTGATTTTTTAAGCAAATTGATGTCCATCAAAAACGCTGTATTAATGTTAAAAGGCGTCCAAAGTTATACATTTCTACGGTTATATCCAAAGAATATACATTTTTTAAATACCTGGCGGACAGACCATCAATTCCACCCTGACCGACGATTCACGCATGGCGCTGCGCTCCGCAACTGGCGAGAAGGGCAACGCCGCATTCGACACTGCCATCGAGATAGACGGAATGCGACTGAACAACAACGCAAGCATGAGCGAGACACAGTCGGCTTCAACACGCAACATTTCTACCTCCAACATTGAGAGCATTGAGGTGATAGCCGGAATACCAGGCGTTGAGTATGGCGACATCAGCAACGGCGTGGTCAAGGTGAACACCCGTCGCGGACACACCCCATGGATTTTAGAGGCTTCGATGAATCCGTACACCCGACAGGTAGCACTGAGCAAGGGCATGGCATTGGCGCATAATGCCGGAACGCTGAACTTCTCCATTGAACATGCACGCTCGTTCACCGACATCGCATCGCCACATACAGCGTATAGCCGCAACATTCTGTCGGCTACCTACAACAAGGTGTTCCACATAAAGGGCTCAAGCCTCAATATGACAGCCGGACTTACGGGCAACATTGGCGGATATAATTCGGAGGTCGACCCCGACGCTTTTCGCGATACCTATCAGCGCCAGCGCGACAACCAGCTGCGTGCCAATCTGATGCTCGACTGGCTCTGCAACAGCAAGCGCTCGGGAGTCTTCAACCTCACATTGCAGGCAGCCTTCTCCACAGCCGACCGACGCTCGGAGAACAACACCAACACATCGTCGTCATCGACTCAAGCCTATCTGCACACCATGGCCAATGGTTATGCCATAGCCCAGGACTATGCCGACGGCGTTGGCACGGGCAGCATCATACTTGGGCCGACTGGCTACTGGTATGTGCGCTCGTTCAACGACCAGAAGCCACAGAACCTGCAACTTAAGCTGAAGGGCGAGTGGACACGACGCTTGCTCGGAGCCGTGAACAAATTGACGCTGGGCACCGAACTAAACTCTACACGCAACAACGGTCACGGCACATACTACGCCGACATGCGTCTGGCTCCCACATGGCGACCATACGACTACAGTCTCCTGCCAACGATGCACAGTCTGGCGATGTACATAGAGGAACGCCTGACGATAGGCAGACTGATGCTTGTAGGCGGACTGCGCGACGACATCACAATGATAAGCGGTTCCGACTACGGCACGGCAGCAAGCCTCTCGCCACGATTCAATGCTCGCTATAATATACTAAAGGGTAAGAACGTCTCGCTCACACTACATGCCGGCTATGGCAAAAGCGTGAAGTTGCCTTCGTTTCAGGTGCTCTATCCTGCCGACACTTATACCGACCGACTCGTATTCACTCCCGGATCTACAGCCGACGGCAAGGCTTACTATGCCTACTACACCAACGTGCAGCGTGCCATATACAACAGCAATCTGAAATGGCAACACTCCAATCAGGTGGAGGCAGGACTGGACGCAACCGTAGGCAAGGCACGGCTGAGCCTTTCGGCATATTGGAGCCGCACGTACAATCCGTATCAGACACTGAACGTATACACTCCCTTTGCCTACAACCAGACGTCGCAGTCGGCTCTTGAGGGATGTGGCATTGCCGCAGCCGACCGCATATACAGTGTCAATCCATCGACTGGTGTGGTAAGCGTGACATCTGCCACCAACGGCAACACCGTACCCCTGCCCTACTCCACCCGCCGCACATATACCGCCAACCGACAGTATGTAAACGGTTCGCCCGTGACACGCTACGGACTGGAATGGGTGGCAGAAATGCCTATCATCAGCAACCGTCACACTTTGGGATTGTCGCTACGCATCGACGGCAAGTATTATCACTATCGCGGCACCGACAATACACTCATAGCCGGCAGTCCTAACGGCATCGGCGACCAAGCCGAAGGCTCGGGCGTACAACCGCTCATAGGCTATTACGTAGGCAGCAACGTCACATCAGCCTCAACGGCAAGCACGCCTACGGTGAGCAACGGCATGCTGGACAAGGGATGCAGCCTCAACACCACTCTGACGGCACGCATACCACGACTGCGACTCATCATGACCATGCGACTGGAGGCGACATTGCTAAACTACCGTCGCAACCTTTCGAGCAATCGCACAACGATAGCGCTCAACGAGGCTGGCGACGTGACGGGAACAAAATACACGGGGCAGACCGACCATTATGTGGCTGTATATCCTGAATACTACTCTACATGGGACAATCCATCGGAACGCATTCCCTTCGCTGAGGCTCTTCTGGCTGCCAAGGACAACAATCCTACGCTCTACCGTCAATTGAGCAATCTGATAGTAAGAAGCAACACCGCCTACTACTTCAATCCGCAGGATGTGTCGGCTTACTGCTCTGCCAACTTCTCTGTGACAAAGGAGATAGGCAGGTGGGTGAGCCTGTCGTTCTACGCCAACAACTTCCTTAACAACCTGGCATTCGTACGAAACAAGCAAACGGGACTGAAGACATCGCTGTTTGATAGCGGATACATACCTAAGTTCTATTATGGAGCATCCGTCAGAGTGAAGCTGTAAGACTGTAGACGAGTAGACAAGATACAAGTAAACAAGGAGATATGAACATTATAAAGAAACACTGCTTAGTCCTACTGCTTACGATGCTGACCATGCTGGCATCGTGCAGCTACGACGAACAACCCTATACTTATAAAGGAGCTGTATAATGGAGGTTGTCAGAAAGACGACGGGTCAGGCAAATTCGCCAAAGACAAGTGCATCATCATCTACAACAACTCATCTGAGACAGTGTCGCTCGACAACGTAGGCTTCGGCATCGTCGAGCCATACAATGCCGAGGCAAATACCCACTCGTTCCTCAACGGTGGCAAGCTCGACTATGCCGACACCGAATGGATTCCGGCGCTCAACGGCATCTGGTATTTCCAACCGGGCTGCACGATAGCGCCTTACTCGGAACTCGTGGTGAACGTGCATGGAGCCATTGACAACACACCCACCTACAGGAACTCCATCAACTATGCCAACGCAGCCTACTACTGCATGTACGACGTGGAGGCAACAAGCAGCGACGGAGGTAAGTATAACAACACTATGTATTACCCCTCGCCTGCCGACGTTATCTCCACAAGCCACTATCTGAAGGCTGTGAAATACGGCAAGGGCAATGCTTGGGCTATGAGTCAGACTTCGCCGGCTGTGATACTGTTCCGCACCGAGGGCATAACGCCTAAGGAATTCGGCGAGAACACCGCCAATATAATCTACCCTACCGGCAAAGAGGGCAACATCGTGTATGCCTGTCTGAAGATGCCGCGTAGCTGGGTGATTGATGCCTTGGAGGTGTACAACGCCACTGCTCTTGCCAACTGCAAGAAGCGCCTAACGTCCGATCTGGACAACGGCTATGCCACTCTGACTGGAGGCTACGGCCACTCTCTAATAAGAAAGGTGGAGAAGACCGTCGACGGACATGCCATATATCAGGACACTAACAATTCAACGAATGATTTCTATGAAGCTGACAATTGTTCTCTTCGCTAATCTGCTGTGTCTGCCGACAATGGCACAACGCGACTTCCGGCTGACCGAGCAGCGCAACGCATGGCTCACATCAAGCAATGCCGCCGCACTGACCACCTTCGGCGACAGCACCATTGCGCACGCCGCACTCTCTTATCGTCACGACGGAGGAAGGCTACACACCATATCGGAAGGCACACGTCAGGACACATACAGCGCCGACGTGCGGTCGTACAGCCGACTGTCGGCCGACATCGTAGCTTACGGTAGCGCTACATACAGCCGAAGCAACATCACCGATGCAGCCGGCAGCATGCTGATGCCAACAATAAATCTGATGCCGTTCGACCTCGTTGAGCACACCAACGACAACGCCGGCGACAAGAGCATGGAAACATTCAGCATAAACGGAGCCATCGGTTGGAAGGCATGGCGATGTCTTGCCATTGGAGCACGACTCGACTATACAGCCGGCACATACGCCAAACAACGCGACCTTCGCCACAGCAACACGCTGATGGATATGAACGCCAGTCTTGACGCCATGCTCTCGCTACCACACAACAGTGGCATTGGCGTAGGGATGGTGTACAGCCGCCGCACTGAGTCGATGCAGTTCAAGACCTACGGCACCACCGACCAAATATACTATACGCTCATCGACTATGCCAACCATCATGGCGAACGCGAAACATTCGGCACCGAGGGATTCACCGACAGCAAAAACCGTCTGCCACTGCTGTCCGAATACATTGGCGTGACGGCTCAAGCCAAATACGACCGCATCTTTGCCGACATCACATACCGTCATCGCAACGGCTACTACGGACGCAAGTCGCAATACAGCGCATCGCACGAGCAGCACCATGGCGACTGCCTCGCACTGCATCTGCGCTACGACATAGCGCAAAGGGCAGAACGACTCGTATGGTTCGACCTGCACATGACCACCGAAAGCCTGACTTCTCTACGCGAGAACTATCGCCGCACCACAGCCACCAACGGCACATCAGCCATCTACTACGAATACTTCGAACCTACCAAGATGGCTGACAAGGTGCAGACATACGGCACAGCAGCCCTCAACGCCTACTGGAAACCGTCGGGGCAGATATACCTATGGCACATCACCGGAGGCACCCACTACCAGTCACGCCGACAGACCGCCTACGTCTATCCCGACACGTACACAGGCTCATGCCACATCGTGACTCCGTTTGTCAGTGCCCGACGCAGTCTGCTAACACGAGGCGGAAAACTATTGTCGGCAGAAGCAGGATGCTCCACAGCAATAGGCAGCTACAGACATGTGGCAGCCAACGCAGCCATAACCTACGAAATGCCCGTAAACGGTACGCACTTACGTCCCGCCATATCGCTCAGATACCACTTCCGCCAAGCTACCAATGGCGACATGAAAGGACTGACACGCAACACACTCACACTGACGGCATCAGCAACTTTTTAGCAGCAACTTTTTTAGCAACAACTTTTAAAAAGAACCATAATATGAAGAAAATCTTTACTCTTATCTTCGCATGCATAGCAGCGATGACAGCCATGGCACAGAGCGATGGCTCTACAGTAAGCAACGCATGGGGACTTGCCGGCACTGGCACTGCAGCCGACCCATATCTCGTCAGCACAGCAGCCGACTTCAAGGCAATGGCAAAGAACTGCAACGCCGACCACAAGGGAACGGGCGAGTATTTCAAGATGACCAACGACATCGACTTCGGAGGCACTGCCGAAAGTCCCGTACAGCTGCCTGCCATAGGCAAGGACGGCAACGCCCAGATTACAAAGATAGCCTATGGCTTTGACGGAACGTTTGACGGCGACGGCTACACCATCAGCGGCATATATCACACCGAGAACGGCAATAATGCTGAAGGTAAGTATAACGCCCTGTTCGGATGTATTGACAAGAACGGTGTGGTGAAGAACATCATTTTCAGCGAGAACAACCACATCACCGGCTACAACTACGTAGGCTCTATAGCTTCGCTCAATATGGGCACCATCGAGCACTGCACCAACAATGCCGACATCACCGCCACAAACTTCGCAGCCGGCGGAATATGCGGATTTATGGTCAACGGCAACGGCACCGTCAGAGACTGCCACAACCACGGCAACATTAAGGCCATGACCTACGCATCGGGCATCTGTGGCGGATCGCAGTCGGGCAAAAGCATCACTACGTACAACTATCTTATAGAGAGCTGCACCAACAGCGGCAATCTTTCAACCAGCAACGGTCTTGGTTCGGCAGGCATAGCCGGATCATACTCGGGCGCCATAAAGAGCTGCACCAACAGCGGCAACGCCGACGACACTAAGGGAACAGCCAAGTCGAAGCAGTATACAGCAGGCATCGTAAGCTGTGCCAGCTTTGCTGTTGACATCGACGGATGCACCAACAGTGGTTCAATCAGCGGTGTGAAAAACGTGGGCGGCATCTTAGGCAACGTCATGAAGGGCGACGAGGCTGCCACAACAATCAAGAACTGCACAAACAACGGCACCATTAGCGGACAAAATCTCTACGTAGCCGGCATCGTTGGCAATTCGGCACGTGCCAATGGACTGGTGTCTGTAGAATCATGCACCAACAACGGCGAGGTGACATCAACAGGCACCGCAGAGTTTATAGGCAACCTGCGCGGCAACACCACCATAGCCCTCGGCGAAGGCAACGTGATAGGAGCCGGACTCAAGGCTCTGCCTCTCGACCCAGCCCCGACTGGCATCAACAATGTGAATGCAAACACCAATCGTACCGCCAACGGCGTATTCCTGCGTAACGGCAAGATCGTTATCGTAAAGAACAACAAGCAGTACACAATCGGTGGCATTCAGACGGTTGAAAAATAAACAAGATACAAGTAGACAAGATACAAGTAGACAAGAAATGATATGAAACAAAGACGACTCTTCTCTCTTCTTATGTGCCTTGGCAGCTGCATAGCTGTCTCGGCACAGACCTTGCCTCTCGACAGCTGCATTCGCAAAGGCAAACTCGCCAACGGGCTTACCTATTACATACGCCACAACGCCCAGACTCCAGGACAGGCCGACTTCTACATCGCTCAGCGTGTTGGCTCAATACTTGAAAACCCAGAGCAGCGCGGTCTGGCTCACTTTCTGGAGCACATGGCATTCAACGGCACTCGCAACTTTCCTGACGGCAATGGCGGCGAACGCTCCGTGCGCAACTGGTGTGAGCGCAACGGCATCAAGTTCGGTGCCGACCTCAATGCCTACACCTCCATCGACCAGACCGTATACAACATATCCAACGCACCCGTGAGCAAGGCGGGCGTAACTGACACATGCCTCATCATACTGCACGACTGGGCTGGCTCGCTGCTGCTCAAGGACAACGAGATCGACCAGGAGCGCGGCGTGATACGTGAAGAATGGCGCACACGACGCTCGCGCATGGCAGCACAGCGCATGATGGAAAGCGCCATGCCCGTGATATATGCCGGGTCGAAATATGCCGACTGCCTGCCAATAGGACACATCGAAGTGGTGGACACATTCCACTACGACACGCTGCGCGACTATTATCACAAGTGGTATCGTCCCGACCTGCAGGGCATCATCGTAGTGGGCGACATCGATGTCGACCAGATTGAAGCCAAGATAAAAGACCTGTTCCGTGCCGACACAGTGCCCGTCGGTGCCCCGCAGCGCACCTACTATACAGTGCCCGACAACAAGGAGATGATAGTATACACACAGGCCGACAACGAGCAGCCTACACTCAACTTCTCGCTCTATATGAAGCACGATGCCGAGCCACGCCAGTCGAGAGCCACACGCGAGGCATTCCTCGGCAGCTACAAGTCGAAGCTCGCCATGTTCATACTGCGTCAGCGACTGGCTCAGCTTTCACACGAGGCACAGCCGAGAGTGATGTCAGCAAGTTGCCGCGCAGGCAGCTTCTACGTCACCACCGAGAAGGATGCCTTTGCCCTCAACCTCGGACTCATGCCCAACAATCCGCAGGCAGGCATCGATGCCGCCATAGAGATAGTGGAGAAGGCAAGACGCTACGGATTCACCGAGGCTGAGCTGGAGCATGCCAAGGTGCAGCACACCGTCAACATCGAGCACCGCCTTGACAACAAGAACAAGACACGCAACGCCGAATATGCCAAGAAGATAGTATCCAGCTTCTGCGGCGACGAGCCCTGCATGAACATTGAATACGAGGCAGCTCTGGAGGCAGAATTCTCAGCCACCGTCACCCTCGACGACATCAACAGGACAATGAAGGAGATGGTCGACAACCAGAACCAGGTGTGCATAGTGTTCGGACCCACCAAGTACGACGGCAAGCCATACACCATGCCGTCAGCCGATCAGTTCCGCACGTGGATAGAGAAGGCACAGCAGCGTGAATACACCAACGACAACACCGCACGTCAGGTAGACCCTACATTCATGAAGAAGTTGCCCAAGAAGGGCAAGATACTCTCAAAGCACGCCGCAGACAACGGCTACACCGAATACCTGCTCTCGAACGGCATAAAGGTAAGCGCACGGCAGTCGGACATAGAACCAAACCGCCTCACCATCAACATGTTCCGTCTGGGCGGACGCTCGCTCTATCCTGATGCCGACGCCCCGACGCTGCAATTTCTGGGCAGCGTGGTCAAGGAGAGCGGAGCTGCCGACTTCGACTTCCTCACTCTCGAAAAGAAGCGCCGCGGCAAGGCGCTGCGTGTGGTGCCATACATCGACGCCGAGGAAGAGGGCGTGAAGGGAGTGTGCGTAGCCTCCGACCTCAAGACGTGGCTGCAGATAATGTATCTGTACCTCACCAATCCGCGCAAGGACAAGGCCATATTCCACAACATGATAGCCAAGCAGCAGTCTATGTTGCGCAATCGCAACGCAAGCCCCAACGTCACCTACAACGACTCGCTGCGCGTAGCCGTATACGGACAGCGCAAGCGCACACAGCCGCTCACCGCCGACCGCCTCAGCGAGGTTAGCTTCGACCGCATATACCAGATATATCACGAGCGCTTCGGCAATCTGGCTGGCATGCACCTCATCGTTACGGGCGACATACGCCAGGACGACTTCGACGAACTGCTCTGCCAGTACGTAGCAAGCCTGCCCGGAAAACGCAACACCGGCAACGACAGCAAGCCCGGACCCTACACTCTCGACATACAGAAGGGACAGGTGACTAAGGTGTTCAGCAAGCCGATGGCTACACCATCGGCACAGACCAACATCGTCTACTCGGCACCCATAGCCTACACCGCCGACACCGACCTCAAGCTCGACGTGCTGTCGCAGATAATGCGCGGCGTATACACCGAGAAGGTGCGCGAGGAGCGCGGCGGCACATACGGAGTGAGCGTAGAGGGCCAGTTCTGGAAATATCCTGCAGACGGATGCTCCATGACCGTAAGCTTCCGTTGCGACCCTAACAAGTACGACGAACTGCTGCCGCTCATCGACCTCCATCTGCAGCGCATGGCAGCCGAAGGCCCCACCGAAGAGCAGCTGCAGAAGGTGAAGGAGTATGCGCGTAAGAACTACAGCCGAGCCGTACTCACCAACGGATGGTGGGAATATGTGCGCTATCACCAGCTGCGCGAGGGCATCGACTTCAACCGCGACTATCTGCAGAAGGTAGACAGCCTCACCACAGACAGCATCCGCGACTTCTGCCGACAGCTCACAGCGCCAGGCAATCGCATACAGGTAACAATGAAATAACCCAAAAGAAACAGGAAAAAATGACAACACAATTCCTTTCAACACATAAGTGTATAACACGTGGAGCGGCAACACTGCTGCTGCTCCTCGCTGCCTCAGCCATCCACGCCGACAACGTGATGACACGCCATGCCGACGGCACCACCACCGTGCGCACCACCACCATTTGCAACGCACGCGGCTATCGTAAGGCCACACCCGTAGAGGTACACTTCAAGAACGGCAAAGTGCAGAAAGTAGTGGCTCTGAAAAACGAAGAAACCGTGCCCTACTTTTCACGTGTCAAGCAGTTTCTGCTGCCACTATACAACAACCTCAAAATCTCAAAAGCCCAAAAACTCGCCCAACGCACCGACATCGACGGATGCACCGGAGCAACATTCAGCACCAAGGCTGTACAGAAAAACATACAGGCAGCTATAGATTATTACGAGAAGAAGAAGTAGTAGTTGTTGTATATATAACAAAGCGCCCTGCAAAGACCCAAGCTTTAGTAACTAACGCTTGGGCTTTTGCAGGGCGCTTTTTTTAATTTATGTCTATTGCTTTACACTTTAACTTTTTATTTTTATAATCGATTACTTCCCCAGCAACTGCTCGAATAGCTGCACTGTCTTAGGATCTGACGGACGTGGAGCATCGGCCTTGATGATCTTGCCCTCACGGTCGAGAAGGATGAAGCGTGGAATACCATTGATGATGTACTTCTGCATGAAGTCGCTGTTTGTGCCAAGATGCAGCTGTATGCCCTTCATGTCGCCCTTCTGTATGCGCTTCTCCCAAGCAGACTTGTTGCTGTCGCATGAGAGACCAACAAAGTGGATGTCCTTGCCGGCATACTGCTCCTCAAGCTTTGTCATATAAGGCAGCTCGCCACGGCACGGTCCACACCATGTAGCCCAAACGTCGATATATACATACTTGCCCTTGAGCGACGAGAGCGAAACCTGCTTGCCGTTGATGTCAGTAGCTGTGAACGAAGGTGAGATGCAACCAGCCTTCAAGCCTTCCCACTGCTTGCAAACCTTATCAAACTTGTCTACAAGTTTCGGATCGCTGACATTCTTATGAAAGTAGGCTATAAGTTCGTCTTTGCCGTCAAGACCTGAGCTTGACACAACATCATAGGCATATGCATTGGTGATGTACGACTTCACCTTTGCATCCTTAATGTTGGCATCCATAAACGCCATAAGTTCCTTACTGCGGTCGCCACCCTGGAATGCCTGACAGAATACTGCATTCATGATGAAGTCGCCATACTCGGCATACTCCAGACAGTTGCCGTCGATGATAGCCACCTCCTTAAGCTTATTGGTATATAGCGCAGTCGGGGTATATGAGTCCATCTTCTTCAGATAAGGGTGGTACGACATGTACATTGGGAACATAGCATACGACTTGAACAACAGACGCTGCTGCTCTTTCTTTGTGAAATTGGCAGGCAGATTGGCACTCTTCATCAATGCGAGGTTGGCATTGTACACGCTGTCGCTACTCTTGATGAAGTCAACCTCTTCCTTGGCTGCTGCATTAAAGTCAAGGACAGCAAATGGCGACTTAATAAGATAGTTGTTGATAGTAGCCGCAGCTCCTGTACAATTAAACTCACGAGCCTCAGCATTGCAATCTACTGTCAAGTCCTTATCGGGTTCGAGATACAGGTTCATGGCAAAGGCACGGCCGTAATATACTCTGACGTACTGAGCAGTAAAGTCGTTCTTGCTTAACGTAGCAACACCATTCTGTACTTCAAGCTCAGATTTCTCGCCCGAAGTGCACCAATGGATTTGCAACTTCATGTCTTCTATCGGCTTGGCAATCTTGAAAGTGTAAGTTGCGGCACTCATTGACATTGCTGTAAACAAAGCCAATGCTGCGCCCAAAATTCTCTTTTTTTTCATGTTAATTATTTGTTAATTGATTTATTGTGCAAACTGTAATCCGTCAAGACAGAACCAAGACGGAGTACGCATTCTGCCGTTGTCGTCCTTGTCGGAAGAGTCAAGATAGAATGCAACCTTGTCTACGGTGCCCAGCGCCGAGAGCTGCATCTTGTTCCAATCGGTCACATAGTAGTCCCATGCTGGATGTTCGGCATTGTGGCCCTTCTTGCAAGCAAGATCGATGCTTACGCTGCCGGTTTCCTTGCCTGCGAGATAACCCTTGGCTGTGAGTGTACAGTAATCGCCATCAGTAAATTTTCTTACTCCACCCTCCACGTATGTATACCATATGCCTTTAGGGGTGCTGGGAACATTGGGGTTGGGCGCTGGCTTTTCTTCAGTACCGTACGAGTCGCCGCATGTCATGGCCAGATAGCTCCATGTAGTGTTAGCCACGAGGATATAGTCTATCTTCTTGGGCTTGTCGAGTGTGAAGAATGCATCGTCGTCGTTGACATGACACACGAGGTATACTCCGGTGTTGTTGGGGCGGGTGGTCCATACGCTATAGCGCACAGAGTCGAGCGATGTCTCGTCGCCAGCCCATGTGAACGAGCGCATGGAGCGATTACTATAGCAGAATCCGCCCTTGAGCTGATTGCCTGATTTCACAGTATTGAACTTCATTCCGGCTACAGCAAATCCGTTGTCGGGTATGACGTGCGAGAATCGTGCAGGTATCTGCAGCTCAGAGAATGTTATGTTGGTGGCATGTGGTATTACGAGATCCATGTCGTCGCTGCATGATGCCATCATTCCTGCAAAGAGGACAAGCAAACTGAATATTGTCTTTTTCATTTTCGTTTCGTTGTTTATTGTTTGTTTTTATTCAAGTCCAGGATTCTGCTCTATTACATTCGAGTGGGCATGAATCTCGCTGTCGGGGATTGGCCAGCAATACTGGTCGGTGCTGAAGTTTACCTCAGGTTTAAGTGTATATATCCATGGTTTTCCGTCGTGCTCAAAACGCAGCGAGGCAAACCATGGGGTTTCGTTCTCCATAAACAGCGACACTACGTATTCCTTGAATATTGCGTCCATCAACTCCTGATGATTGGTGATACCTGTGATAGGCTCCATAACCGGATTGGTGTATTTGGCTCTCATCTCATTGAGCGGTGCCAAAGCTCCCGCTATGTCAGATGGATTGGTACGTGCCAGCAACTCTGCCTTCATCAGATAAAGTTCGGCATAGCGCATGGGGTATGTGGCATACATATCGTTCTTGCCGTCGTTACGGCCGCGATGGTAGAGCTTGGTCAGCACGTTCTCTCTGGTGCTTGTGTCCCATGTCTCGGGGGATCGTGCAGTTCCGAATGTCACGTCATGGCGCACGTCGTTGTCAAGCCACTCCTGAACGGTTTCTGTAAACTCATTGTTGTAGAACAGTGCGTAGGCATATGTAAACTCCGATCCTGCCATTCCAAAATAAGAATCCTTGTTATCGCCCAGATAGTGCGAGAAGCAGTTCTCCTTAGAGTTCCATCCTGTCTCGTAGAGCTTTGTCAAATCGGTTTCCATCTGCCATCCTGAGTTTTCGGCGAGCAAATCGTTTACCAATGTCAATGCCTTGGCGTAATCGCCATCCCAATTGCGCACCATGAGCAACTTGGCATGCATAGCTTTTGCAAACTGACGACTCATGCGCAGAGCGCTTTTATAGACAGGAGCATTCTGTTCGGCAAACTCCAAATCTTCAAGTATGAGACGGTAGCTTTCGCCTACGCTGATACGTCCCACCATCAGGTTACTCAATTCGGATGTCTGGTCGCGATAGAGTATGCCGTAGGGTGAGTCGGCCTTGTCAAACCAGCGGCCGAAGAGCCACAGAAGCTCAAGGTTGCAATATCCACGGAAGCATCGTGCCTCGCCCAACAATGCATTCTTTTCAGCCAAGGAAGGGAATGCACCGTCGCTCAGTTTGTTGATACCGTTAACGGCTGCATTACATGCATTAATGATTTTGTACAACTGAGTCCAATATCCTTCTACCGACGACGAACTCTGCTTGTATCCCATATTGAACATCTCGTTGTTGTACGTCCAAAAACCAGCCATGCAGTGCAGATTGGAATAAAGCGAACCTCCTAAGTTGCTACCATATTTTTCATAAACACCGTATATACCGTTTACGGCATTCTTTGCTCCTGAATAATTCAGCACCGAATTGTCGGTAGTGAGCGAATGCTTCGGGGTCTCGGTAAGGAATTCATCACAGGCTGTGAGACTTAGTGCTCCAGCCAATAATAACATACCAAATATTTTTGTCTTCATAGTCGTGTTCATTATTTAATAGTTACTTTCAAACCTACGTTATATGTCTTGGCTGAAGGATAGGTGCTGTTGTCTGTACCAAATCCATACAAGCCTGCCGATGCGCTGAAGTTGCCCTGTGGGTCCATACCTGGATACTTGGTGATGGTGAAGAGGTTGGTAGCCTGAAAGGTGAGTTCTATGCCCTTGATTACTGAGCTGCGGAACCATCCCGTTGGGAACTTGTACGAAAGGTTCAGAGCACTCAGACGCATGTAAGAGGCATCATGCAACCAACGATTGGTGAATACGCTGTTCTGCCCCATACCATAGTGGGTCACCACTGGGTAGGTGGCAGTATTGTCGCCTATCATTGTATAGCTATCCCTCACGATGTTCAAGGCATTATATACGTTGGTTCCACCAAAGGTATTAGCCTCCTTTGCCCAATAGCGCTTGCCACCGATAGAATATGTAAAGGTGAGATTGCACATCAAGCCTTTCCAATACAATGTTGTACCGAAGCCTCCAAACACATCGGGAATGGCATCGCCGATATAGGTGCGGTCACCGTCGGCTGTAATCTTGCCATCGCTGTCAAGGTCAACTACATAAACGTCACCTGCGTCTTCGGTGAACGAAGTGACACGATAGTTGGCTGGCTTGCCGGTGGCTACGTTGATAGGCTTGACAGCCCAAACCTCCTCAGCATTCTCAAACAAACGGCCAGCATCTACATATCCGTAGAAACGACCCAGTTTGCCACCTTCTTCTATCTTGTAATTGGCATATGCTGTACCACCAAGATATTTGTCAACACCGTTAAGCTTCTCCAGAATGCCTCGGTTGTGAGCAGCATTGAAGTTGATCTGCCATGTCAGATTGCGTGCCTTGATGATGTCGGCTGTAATGTCAAACTCGACACCGGTATTACTTATGGCTCCGATATTCTGGTCAGCTGAAGAGAAGCCTGACGACAATGGCACGGGGCGGTTGGTAATCAAATTGTCAACATACTTGCGATACCATCCGAACGATCCGCGGATACGGTCGTCGAGGAATCCATAGTCGATACCTATATCGGTCTGTGTCTGCGACTCCCACTGCAGGGTGTTGTTGCCCAATGAAGAGGGGTAAGTGCCTGGCTGATTGTTGTACATATTCGAGCCGATGTAGCTGGCAAAGTCATAATAGCCCAAGTTCTGCGAACCCGTCAAGCCATACGATGCTCTGAGCTTCAGATAGCTGACTACATTCTTCAACGGCTTCATAAATTCTTCTTCTGTCATAATCCAACCAGCTGCTACAGACGGGAAGTATCCCCAACGGTTGTCTTTACCAAAACGTGAAGATCCGTCGGCGCGGAATGTACCGGTAAGCAGGTATCGGTTGTCATATTTGTACTGAGCACGGGCAAATACAGACACCAACGAACAGGCAGTCTTGTTGCTGTTCATACTGGTTCGGTTGGCAGCACTGCCGAGGTTGGTCAGGATATCATCATCAGGATAGTCGGTGCCACCTGCCGACATATAGTCGCTAGAGACATGCTCTACCGAATGTCCCAACATGGCCTGCACGTCGTGCTTGCGCATAGTCTTGTAGAATGTCAGCAAGTTGTCCCATACCATAGTATAGTTTTGCGCATCACGCTGTGAGCCTGAGTTGTTGGCACCATCGTACGAACGACGTGAGAACGACTCCGACTTGACATTGCCATACTGAGCATTCAATGTTGTACGGAACTTCAAGAACTTGAAGATATTGTACTCAAGAAATGCCGAAGCATTGATGTTTCTTGAAGTGCTGTGATTCAAGTCCATCCATTCTATAAGCGGATTCTTTGTATAATAGTCAATTGTATTGATGCTGCCGTCTTCATTATATGCTGGATAGTCAGGACGCATATTTATCAATGTAGAAATCATATTGTCCTTGTTGTTGGCTGTACGTGAAGAGGCATCCATGTTCATACCAAACTTCAGCTTGTCAGAAGCCATTGACTCAAAGTTGAAGCGTCCACCAAAGTTGCGTGAGTTACTACCCTTGACAATACCATCTTGGTCCTTATAGCTGATAGAAGCATAGTAAGAAGTCTTGGGAGAACCACCACGTATAGAGACGTTATAGTTCTGAACAGCAGCATTCTGAGTCATCATGTCCCAATAGTTGTCATGTCCGTCATAATAAGCATTGGGCAACCATATGTCTGCAATGTCGCTTATGTCCCACTGGCTGGTGTTGATCTGCTTGAACTTGTCAAGGTCCATATATTTCCTGTTGAAATATGTCAAACCTCCATATCTATAAGCCTCCAACAAGTTGGCCTTCTGCGAGAAAGCCCTATACTCTTCTGAATTGAGAGTCTTCAGATTGTTTGAATTCAGCGACTGCCAACCATAACGAGCATTAAACTCAATGGTAGGCTTCATACCTTCGGCACCTGTCTTAGTGGTTACGATAACAACACCGTTAGCGGCACGAGAACCATAAATAGCTGTAGCAGAAGCATCTTTCAAGATGTCGATACTCTGTACGTCATTAAGGTCAAGATTGTACAATGTATTGCTTACGTCGCCAGAAATACTGGTAGAATACTGAGGCACACCGTCAATCACCCACAAAGGTTGTCCATCACCAGAAAGAGAAGACTGTCCACGAATAACCAAAGAAATAGGTGAAGTAGGAGAAGCATTGGAAATCATAACGTTAACGCCAGCTGCCTTACCTTGAATCATACTGGCAATATTGGATGTCATTGGAGCATTCTCCACGTCCTTTTCCGAAAGACGTGCCACCGAACCAGTCAAGTCCTTAGCCTTGGCAGTGCCATAACCTATAACAACCACTTCGTCAATCAACTTCTTGTCATCATCCAAGATGATAGAAACATTATTAATATCCTTGCGACAGTTTACATAATAAGTAGTAGTGTTCATTCCAAGATAAGAGAACAACAATGTCTCGCCATTTCCCTTATCAAGATTTATAGAAAAGTTACCATTGTTGTCTGTAACGGTTCCTACACCTTTCTTACCCTGCAATGCTACAGTTGCAGCAGGAATAGGCTCACCTTGAGCATCAAACACCTTACCTGAAATTCTTACTTTTCCAGAATTGGGGGATGTGGAAATCTTTACGGAAATTATTCCATTGCTTATAGTATAACTGATAGGAAGTCCGACAAGAACCTGATTTAAGGCTTCGTTAACGGTGTTAGCCTTAACCTTAGCGTTCACCTTGTAAGAAGCAAGATCATCGTATGAGAAAACAATCTTTGTATTAAACCTCACTTCCAACTCTTTCAAAACCTTGGTCAGAGGTTTTGACTTAATCACTTGCTCATACTTCACACTATTAGTCTGTGCAACAGCATTATTGCCGTTGTAGCCAGACAACATCAATGCTAAGCATGCCGAAAATAGAATCTTCTTTTCTCTCATAGTAGCAGATTTTGTATAATTAATAAATGGATAATACTCACTTATTGTTTTCACAATATGCCACTATGACGTGCTAAAGAATAAATAGGGTACCTAATTGAAAGATTTTTTTGCAAAAATCTTTCAATTATTCTATCACAATCGCATTGTTATGCAGTTTTACGTTAATATCAGAGGTAAGATTGAGCAAATGCAAGGCTTCGTCCAAGCTGTCGTTCATGCTACACATAAAATGATAGTGCTTGTCGAGAAGCTGTTTGTCACGACATACAACGTTGACATTATACACCTTGCCAAGTTGCTGCAATATGGTGCGCAATGAGGCATTGTCAAAATACAATATGCCTTCCCTCCAACTGGTGAAATCCTTTGGATTGACATCTTGCACTTTTACAGAGCCTTCAGCCAAGTAAGCATCCTGATTGGGAGCAATCCTTACCTTCTCGCTGTCCATTGCCACTTCGACAGAACCTTTCACAAGAGTGACGTGTACATCCTCCGTATCATAACAACGCAGATTGAACTCTGTTCCCAACACTTTGGTCTGAACAGTCTTGGTCTTTATTATAAAAGGTAGAGAGGCATTACGGCGTACTTTAAAATATCCCTCGCCATAGAATTGAATATTGCGATTGGCTGTGCCGAAGTTTTCCTTATACTTCAATATGCTATTGGCATTCATACATACTGTAGTTCCATCGGGCAGAGTCACATCTTTCTGCTCTTTAGCCACAACAGTTATGGTACGCGCAGGGAGCAATGATATATTCTTTATCTTGTCCAACAGCGACGGACTCTCAACTTTGTGTATCTCTACCGACTCATTGGTTTGGGCTACCGGCTGATTGTATGACGAACGATTGTCGTACATAAGCACTAATGCTACAACTACTATTGCTGCACAAGCAGCTGCATAGCGTAAGAAAGGTACAAGCCTTATCTTCTTAGGCTGCCGACAGAATTGCTTCCATGCCTTATCTGCATCAGGAGCCTTGCCCATCTTTCGGTTGACAGCCTCATCGAGGTCCAGTATATCGCGCATGGCTTCCCTACCCTCCTCGCTATCAAGAAGAGTTTGAAGATGCTCATCAACATGTTGCGTATCGTCAAGAGCATCTAATATTTTCAGTATATCGTCTTGTTTTTCTTTCATTAGTTTATATTTAGTATTTATAAAACGTACTACATCCGAAATACGACACCTCTATTGGGTTAATAATAAGTTAGAATAAGTTAAGTTTAGTAAAACTTGTGCGTTCGAAACTTCTGCCTCATATAGCTAAGGGCTTGCATAATGTGCTTCTTGACAGCGCTCTCGCTGATTTGCAATTCCACAGCCACTTCACGATATTTCTTGCGTTCGACATAACAAAGCTTCAATATCTGCCGTGTTCGCGGAGTCAGCTCATCGAGACTCAACATTATGGCCTGTATCTTCTCCTCGCGTACATCCCAATTATCAGGATTTTGAGTAGACGGTTCGGTAGATTGTACACTTGCCTGCACATAATGACTCCTCACATTCTGCTTGCGTATATAGTCCAGACAAACATTCCTGACCGAAGTCATCAGATAAGCCGAAATGTTATCCACCTTTTCCTGCTTCGTTCTTCGCAAAACCAGTTCGAAAGCATCGGCTACGACATCCTTGCTTGCTTCATCATCGTGCAAGATGCGCAAAGCAAGAAAATATGCCTGAGAGTACTTCTCCTTAAAGAAAGATTCAAAACATTTTTTATCCATCTATCTCTTCTTCGTACATTCCATACTGCCTATAAGAGGCGAATGTGGCGGTTTGGAGCCGTCAAAGGTATACATTTCTTTGATTATCTCCAAATATTACACATAATTATTTCGATATGGAGTATTACAAAAAGAAAGAGGAGTCATGAATGCCACGAATCATTCACGAATTTCTTTGGAACGAACATTCATGGATAATTCATGAAAATTCGTGACTTTAAACAAAAGGATACTGGTGACAAATATAGTACAAGCAGTAAAAAAGTGTTACAAACGAAAAATCGATTATAGAGATTTGAGAGGTCGTTTTTTATGTTTTTTGCAGCACCCTACACCACCCTATTCTCCATTTAAGGCTTCTTTGTATTGCAAATGGAGTACAGTTGGAGTGTAAAAGGAGTACAGTTGCAATGCAAATGGAGTACAGTTGGAGTGCAAAAGGACTACATTTTAAAAGAAAGGGAGGTATTTTACGTGATGAAATTTCTTTGGCTTCGACAAAGAAACACATAACTCACTGATTATAAATAAAATAACTACAAACGCTCAAAACTCGCGAATTTTGAGCAAAAGATTTCGTTGCGCATTCAGCAAGCAGTTTTGAGCGGTTAAAAATGCAAATATTGTGTCAACCAGGTTGAGAGTTGAGGGTTGAGAGTTGGGAGTTGAGAGTTGAGAATTGAAAGTTATGATATGCTTGTTGTTTATGCTTTAACAGAAAACTAAAAGCTTTAAATATAATCATAACTCTCAACTTTCAACTCTCAACTCTCAACTAAAGAAAATCCCTTACTCCTGCTCGATGCTGTCGAGCAGTCGTCCGGCAAGCGATATGGTGTTGCCGTCCATCTTGGCAAGACGCGAGCGGATGAAGGTAGAGAGCTTCTGCTTCATAGCCTGGTCTTTAGGCTCAATGAGGCGAGTGAGGTTGAGAATGAGCAACGTGCGGTCGCGAGGGTTCAGATTGTCATACTCGCGGTTGCAGTTGTCGAGGAAGGTGTTGTCGCTGTCAGATACTCGACTCTCTATAAGGCGGAACATGGGCGCATACTCATACTTCTGGTCGAGGTGCATGGCGAGCATCTCGCTCTTGAGCTTCTGATAGTCGGCCTCCACGTACTTCTTCTCGCGCATCTGATAGCCCGAGAAGTAGGTGGTGAGGGCGCTGTGATACAGATTCTGTATGCGTGTGTATATAGCCTCCTGCACCTTCTTGTCGAAGCGGTCGTGATTAGCCACCATGAAGCGGGCACGGTCGTTGTCAAGATTGAGGGTGTAGCGTGTGAAGAGGAAAGCGTTGTCGGCACTGAGTCGCTTCTTGTCGGAGAGGCTATTGAAGTAGTCGTCAATCACCTTGAAGCCCTCTGCCTCCTTACGCTGCTCCATAAGGTAGAGCGCATAGTTGTTGATGAGGTCGGGGGTGCGCTTGCCCTCGGCATACAACTGCTTCATACGCTCAGGCGAATGGTCGGTATTGAGCCCCGACTCAATCTTGGCTATGAAATCGTCGGGAGGCATCGAGCCGCTTGCAGTCATGAGCTGCTTGCCCTGAGCGTCTATCACATAATATGTAGGATAAGCCTTAACGCCATACTTCTTTGCCAGCTCAACGCCTTCCTTCTCGGCGTTGAGCTTCAGGCAAACGAAGCGTGCATTCATAAAGTCGCCAACGCTCTTCTGGGGGAACACCTCGCGCGACATTCGCTTGCATGGTCCGCACCAGTCGGTATAGAAGTCGATGAATACGTGTTTCTTCTCTTTCTTGGCTGCCTGCAGCGCTTCGTCGAACGTTATATGTCGGAAGTCGGTCTGCGCTGCGGCAGGCAACGAGCAAAGCCCGATGAGCAGGCTTGCCATTAGTTTTGCTGTTTTCATATTCTGTTTTTCTATTCTTTGTTTTTACGGTTTAGTCGGAGCAGTTGCGATATTCCACCTTCACTACCTTAAGGTTGGTCTTCCAGGGATAGTTCTTTGTGGCATACTCCTTCTCATTAATCTTAAGTTCGTTGGGGCTGTCCTCCATCTCGTATTTGTATACGATGCCCTTCTCTGCATCCGACCATGTGGCTACAATGATGTCGTCGGCATTGTCGTCGGAGTGGACATCGAACGCCATGTAGGTAATCTCACCGTCAAAGGTCTTGAGCTTCTGTGCCTTGTTTGAGTTGTAGTTGTAAGCCCAAAGGTCGTGGCCTACCGAGTAGAGTATCACGTACTGATTGGAGTAGAAGGCATAGTGGCTTGCCTTGGTGAAGTCGGTGGCTACGCTGAGGTCGATGTTCTTGGATGTCATCTTGACGAACTGGTAGGCGCTGGCGGCACGGAATATGTACACATAGTACTTGCCGTCGGCATCGTTCATCAGTGCATATGAGGCTCCGTTGTTACCCTTGCCGTTCTCGCCGTATACGAGGTCGCGCACGGGGGTATACTCGGTCTGTTTGAGCCAGAAGGCACCCTGTCCATTCTCCGGAGCATCAGCCAGATTGGTGTTGGCACTGTAGGTGTTGGCTATCTTCACAAACTTGTGGTTGGTGCGGTCGAAGAAGTATACTGCACTTGTGTAGCCCGAATTGTCGGGATAGAATGCATAAGGTGCCAGCTCTACCAGCTTGTCATCGCCCTGCACATAACAGTTGGCAGGGTTGCCATAGCTCTCGCCCTGATAGAGCGAACCGAAGAACATGGCTTGGTCGGTCAGGACATAGCGCGAAGTGCGCGAGCGCATAGTGTTGCCAGAGCCATAGGCGTGGGGCCATATGTCGAGCACCTTCAGCGGCTTCTTTATAGTGCTGATGGTGGGCCATGCCATTTCGTTGAAGTCGGTTTCGGCAAATGCTATCTTCGACTCTGATGAAGAATGAGTGAGCGGATAAGAGTTATCGTCTGTTACAGCATACAGATACTCTAAATCAGCCTTATCAGCTCCCATTCCTGTACATCCCGTAAAGAATAGATTCTTGGCGTGCTTGATGCCTCGGGTATTTTCGAACATGTCGGCTATGACGGTGGTGTCGCGCTCCTCAAGCATGCTGACAAAGTCGATGCCTACGGTGCCGTCGGCCTTGTCGCCATACAGATAGAATCCACGTACGTAAGGGCTGATTACCTTAAGCAGGCAGTTCTTCTCGTAGATGAGCTTGGTGGCCTTGTCGGTGGCACGGAAGTAGATGCTATAAGTGCCAGGACGGATATTCGTGAGAGGATAAGAAAGGTCCTTCTCGTTGCTTATCACTGTGTGGACGTGCTTGGTGCCACCTACATCCTTGGCACACAGATACCACATATAGTCGAAGCTGCTCTGGTCGTCGCCCGATAGCGTGCCTGTCACCTTGACTGGTATCTCAAGGTTCTCTACGTCAGCCACCTTGTAGTAGCTGTCTTCAATGCCCTCTATCTTGGCCTCATTAACATCGCTCATTGTGTTGCAGCCCTCGTCGTCGACACACGACGTGAACGCCAGCAAACCAAGCATATATAGTAAGCAATATTTCTTTTTCATATTATTTGTCATTTTCATGTTTCTTTAGATAATCTTCTGGTTTGGTGAACGGTGACCATGCATCCTTGCCATACTTACCGCTCTGCACAGCCATCACCCACATCATAGTGCCGTCCTTATCGATTACGGGGTCCTTGGCACGGGCGCGACGCACCAGCTCGTCAGCCACCTGCTGACCGATGGCTGTGGCACGTGCCGACGACATCTTCTCTTGTGTGTAGTCGAAGATGGTAGTGCCTGATATTTCCATCATAAACTTGAACTTGACATCGGAGAACTTGCCAAACAATCCACCTCCGGCATCAGAACCCATCCATCCTTCGGGCTGGATAAGAACGTCGTCGACAAACATGTTGTGGAAGCGTGCGTTGGGATTGTAGTTGAACTCTACCTTGGGCTGTGAAGCGTCGTAGGGTCCGGGATAGTCCTGATACTTCTCGAACATGGTGTGGAAATAGTCGTTGGGTATAATCTGCAGCTGGAACTTGAGCGTGTCGTTGTTCATGCGCTCGGTGCGATGGAACGTGACGTCGACAAATGTGCTTGTCTCGCCTGCCTTGATGGCATACTCAGGCTTCAGCGGCTCGTACTCTACACCCTCCTGAAGGTCGGTACTGTCCTTGGTTACTATCACCTGGAAGGCACGGTCGAAATCCTTGGCAGCTCCTGTTGCCGAAATCTTGACGGCAATGGTGGTATCATTGGAAAGAATATTGCCGAATGTCACCTCCGAATAGTTCCAGTGTGCCCAAAGGTCGGGGTCTATCCACGATGCACCACGACGCACATCGAAATACAGACAATCCTTGCCCTCGTAGTCCATCAGCTCCTTTTCGCAACCGGTGAGAGAGAAGAGAGCCATGGCAAGCATCAGTATTGAATATATCTTCTTCATTGTTTGTCCTCCTTATTTAGAAAGTAAGCGTTTGTTGGCCTCAACCTCTGGCAATGGCCATACGTATTTGTTGACATCCATCTGGTACTTGCCTTCAAGCGGCTTGTCCTCAGGATTCCAGTAAGAACCTTCCTGTCCGAACTCGGTGCCCGACATCATCTGCTTCATGGCCTTGCGCTTGTAGAAGAAGTACATCTGGCCCTCGCCTATCTCCTCACGCATAAACTCACGATAGATATAATCATGGACAGCGTCGTCGCCCTGTCCGTCCTTGAGTTCGAGCTTGACACAGTTGCGTGCCGTGCGGATATCATTGATGTATCCCAATGCTTCCTCATTGGTCTTGGCACATTCGGCTGCAATAAGGTATACCTCGCTGAGACGTATGAGCGGTATCATATAGCGGAATGACGAAGCCTGCACATCCTTATACTTGTTGAAGCACAGAATGTCTTCCTTCTTGTCTTCCTCGCCTTCCTTGTCGCTCTTCACCTTAATAGTCTCTACCGACCACTGGTTGTTGCGGCGAAGGTCGCCGAAGTCGTCGTAGAAGTAGGTGAGCTTCGAGAAGAGGTTGCCGTCTTCCATAGACGAGCCCTTGAATACAAGCATGTTGTTGACCTCACCCTTCGAACTGAACATTCCGTCGTATAGGGTCTTGCGGCTCTGATTGTAGAGCGAGAATATCACTTCTGACGAGAATACAAGGTCGGGATTGCTTGTGCTGGTCACTGCATTCTTTCTTGTCCACGGGAATACGCCCTCATCCTTATTGAGCTTGATGATAGAGGTGGCCTCGTTGTAGGCATTCTCCTTGTCGCCAAGCCACAGATAGAGGCGTGCCTTAAGTGCCTTTACGGCGTAGTAGTTGAGACGGAAGTTGCGATAGCGGAATGCTGTCTTGTCGTTAGGATCGTCAGAGTCGCCGTTCATCACGCCGTCCTTGCGTATGCGGTCTTCCTTAAGCAGCTCCTCGGCTTCGTTGAGGTCGCGCATTATCTTAGCTGCCACGTCCTTGGCCGAAAGCAGCGGCTGTATCTCCTTCGATGTTGTCTCCTGATAAGGCATCACAATGGTGTTCTCTGTCTCGGCTGAATATATAGGACCGTAGAGTCGCAACAGGTCGAAATGGAAGAATGCACGCAGTGCCAAAGCCTCGCCCTTGACATACGGACGGTAGAGCTTGGAAAGCTTGGAATCGGAGTCATCGCAGTGGCTGAGCAATGTGTTGAGGTTGGCTATGTACAGATAGAGCGATGTCCATACCGAATTGGATGTGCTCTTGAAGCCTGCCTGGTCGTACTTGAATGCGGCCGAATTGTAGAATGAATGGTTGGAGTTGGCCTCAACATTATAATATTGTGCCATGACATCAAGCATTCCCATGGAGAGTGTAGAGCCGTATAGCTCATTCATCTTCGAATAGACGCCGTTGAGTGCCGACATGTAGCCCTCGTCGTTTTCAAACAGCAAGCCTTCCATGATTGAGTCTTCGGTGTCTACTTGCAACCAGTCGTTGCACGATGTTGTCGTAGCGCAGATGGCAAGCGACAAAAGACCGAGTTTTACTATCTTAAAAATTTTCATAGTTGTCTGAATTAGAGATTAGAAACGAAGTCCGATGGAAGCCGAAATGCTTCTTGAGAACGGATAGTCGAGACCGCGCTCTTCCTTGATGGTGGAGAGACGGAATATGTTGTTGGTGTACAAGCGGCAGTAGAACGATGACATACCCATAACCTTAAGCCAATCGGATGTGGTATCCTCGTAGCCAAGCGAGATGCTGGTACACTGCAATGTGTTCTCGGTAGCGATGAAGCGGGTTGACATGTTGGTTGTCGAGGTGTCGTTGATGCGCTTGAACTTGGCGTGGTCGCCAGGCTTCTGCCAGCGGTCGTGCAGCGCACGGCGGTCCTGATTGTACTTGATGGCGTCGTTGCTGATGTTCTCTACCTTCGACAGCAGTGTGCTGAGCGTTGTCTGTCCGCCTACGCGATACTGGAAGTTCATGCCCAATGAGAATCCCTTCCAACGTATTGTTGTGCCGAAATTGCCCTGTGCGTCAGGCGTGGTGTCGCCCACCTTTACTTCCTGGTCGGAATCCCACTTGTACGAATACGAACCGTCCTTGTAGAGGAACACCTCATTACCGCTCATCGGGTCGATACCGAGCGAGCGCACTGCCCACAATGCTGTTGTGCTGGCTCCATCGTAGTAGCGTATGAGCGACTGCGAGGCACGGCCGTCAGCGTTGAGCTTCTCAAGTGTGTTGCCGATGTTGTAGTACTTGGTTGTGGTGTGCAGCATGTTGGCTGTCAAACGCCAAATGAAGTCCTTGCGCTTGATGACATCGAGACCTACGGTTATGGTGAAGCTGCGGTTGTCGGTAGCACCGATGTTCATTGGTATCGACGAAACGCCTGTAGATGTAGGCTGCTCTACCGCAATGAGTTCAGGGTCGGACTTGCGGATGTTGTAGTCGAGAGTGAGCGACAGGCGATTGTTGAACATAAGTGCGTTCAAACCGAAGTTGTGTGTCTGCGTGCGCTTCCACTTCAGGTCGTTGTTGCCCCACTTCGAAACCATAGCTGCAAGACCGAACGGGTTGGGATAACTGGTGTAGTAATTGTAAACATTGTTGGCAAGCTTGGCATCAACGTTCTGGTTGCCTGGGTTACCGAATGTATAGCGCACCTTGAGGTTGCTCACATACTTGTTGCGCTTGAAGAAGTGCTCATTATGGATGTTCCATGCCACACCTACAGAGTAAGTGGTTGAGAACGGATTGTTGATGCCATAAACCGAAGCACCGTCTGTACGTACATTGAAGTCGAGCAGATAGCGCATGTCGTAAGCATAGTTGCCGTTGAAATAGAAGCTGGCTGAGCGTGTCTTGGTAATTGATGATGACGGACGGCTGTTCTCGGCATAGCCATTAGAGAAGTTAGGATTCCAGAACTTGTCGCTGATATAGCCACGTGTAGTGTTGGATGCGCTTGTAGCGTTGCGCTCTGACAGCTGTGCACCGCCTACGAGGTTGTAGGTGTGACGTCCGGTCATACCGCCATAGCTTGCAATAAAGCTGCCGTCCCAACTTGTATTGTTGTTGTCGGAACGTGTATAGTTGCCACGGTTCACCTCCTCGGTGGCTGCAAACGAGGTGTCGTAAGGCGAGCGGAACACTTCAGACTTGCCACGCGATGTGGTAAATCCTAAACGTGCATTAAGGCGCAGGGCTGGTATAGGACGATACTCTACGTTGAAGTTGTTGTTGAACTGGAGTTCGTCGCCACGGTTGAAGCTCTTCTGCTGATAGTTCCACAACGGATTATATACATACTGTGTACCGTTGATGGTCTCGTAGCTTTCGAGCACCTTATATACTTCGCCGTCGGCATCGCGCTTAGAATAATAAGGGTTGGCCTGTGCAAACTGACTGAACGACACGACGTTGTTGTCGGTCTTGGTATAGTAAATATTTGTCTGGTTGCTGAAGTTGAATTTGTCGATACGATAAGAAAGGTCTACAGAGCCATCGATGTTCTGGCGGTCAGAATTCTTCATCACACCACCATTGTCACGATAGCGCATTGTCAGACCATAACGGAAGGCAGAATCACCGCCCTCGGCATTGAAGCTATGGTCGTGAGAGAATCCTGTGCGCAGTGGCTCACTCATCCAATAGGAATCGAGTCCTGCCACTACATTCTTGTATCTATTATAATATGTAGCACGGTAAAGGTCATCAAGTATCTCGCCGTTCTCGTCAAGACTACCATAATAGCCAGAGAGTTTCTCAAACTGCAACTTCTCGCTGGCATTCATAAGATTGTAGTCGCTCAAGTCTGCCCAGCTCACGTTGTAGCTACCGTTGTAAGTGAAACGCAGCTTGCCTGCCTCTGGCTTCTTTGTCTCTACTACTACAACGCCGTTGGCTGCCTTCGAACCATAGATGGCTGTAGATGCGGCATCCTTAAGAATAGTGATGCTCTCAACACGGTCCATACTCATATCGGAAATACGCTGGAGTGTTGTCTCAAAACCATCAAGAATGAAGAGCGGCTGGTCGGGGTCGTTGCCGTACTTGTCTGAGAGTCCGTTGATACTTGTCGTACCGTTGATGTTGATGTTCAGCTTGGCATTAGGGTCGGAACCTGCGAGATTGTTCTCCATGATGACGAACGAAGGGTCGAGTGCCGAAAGGCTCTGCAGCACATTCTGGTTGCCGATGGCCTTAAGTTCCTCCTTGCGATAGGATGCAGCCGAACCAGTGAAGCTCTCCTTCTTGCGCGAATAGATACCCGTAACAACGGTCTCGCCGATAGCGTTGGCATCGGCCTGAAGACGTATGACATTCTTCTTGCCGGTAGACATGCGCATCTTCTGCTGCTTCATTCCCACATACGAGAACGTAAGTGTGGTTTCGCCAGCAGGCAACATTACGCGGAATTCACCGGTCTGGTCGGTCAATGTCAGGGTCTTGCCGTGCTTGTCCTTGACGCTTACGCCAAGGAGCGGCTGGTCCTCATCGTCTACTACTACACCTCGATACATCTGCCCCTTTGCAGTGGTGGCAGACTGAGGCGTACCTTTAACATTCTGAGCTTGCGCTGTCACTCCTCCTATCTGGAACAAGGAGGCGATGGCACATCCCAAAACAAGATTGCGCATACCTACAGATTCAAGAATCCTACTGCAGGATACGCCCAAAGTGTTTGTCTTCATGCGATCATCCATATTAAGTGATTATGTTTCAAAAATTCAACTTTAAGCTCGTAATACTATCGTTTTAGCAATATTTGTCAAAAAGTTCTTTACAATAGTTACCGATTGCAAAGATACAAAAACATCATAAATAACAAAAGAAATGCTAAAAAAAATCTATAAAAATTTACGATTTATCTATTTTAAGGGTCTTTTTATTATACTTATATCAACAAAAAGAGGCGGACTACATCACTGCACCCCGCCCCCACAATAATTAATTAGAGAGTTATAAAAAATTAAGTTCAATAGAAAAATCTATTGCTGTAGCCGTTGCTACATTTTTGTCATTATCTTCATGCCTTCCTCTACAGCCTTCATGTTGAGAGGAATGAGTCCATGATGGCGCTCGGGCAGAGTCTTATACAAAGCCTTGTTCAATCCGTCGGTACTGACAATCGGGCAAACCTTGAGCAGTCCGCCCAATACAATCATGTTGAATACCTTCGAGTTCTTCAGCTCGGCAGCCTTATCCATAGCGTCGATACGATATACATTGATGTCCTTACGTGTCGGCGGATTGATGATGCCGAAACCATCGTAGATAAGTATACCGCCCGGCTTTACCTTAGGTTCGAACTTGTCGAGCGATGGCTGGTTGAGCACAATAGCCACATCGTAATGGCTGAGAATTGGCGATGAAATACGTTCGTCGCTGACGATGACTGTGACATTAGCCGTTCCGCCTCGCTGTTCGGGGCCGTAAGCGGGCATCCATGTCACTTCCTTATCCTCCATAAGTCCGGAGTAGGCAAGTATCTTGCCCATTGAGAGCACGCCCTGTCCTCCGAAACCTGATATGATTATTTCTGCTTTCATAGGTTTGTCGTGTCTTTTAAGTCGCCCTTGGGATACTGCTTAAACATATTCTCCTCCATCCACTTGTTGGCCTGGACCGGTGTGAGTTTCCATCCGCTGTTGCAAGTAGCAACAATCTCGACAAGCGATGATCCGCTGCCCTGCATAGAAGCGGTGAATGCCTTCTTGATGGCAGCCTTAGCCTTGCGTATAGAGGCTACATTCTCAACGCTCTGACGCGATACGTAGCATGTACCGGGCAGCTGAGCTGCTATCTCAGAGAGATTGAGCGGCCATCCGTGCAGACGCGGATCGCGACCGTAAGGACATGTAGATGTCTTCTGACCGATGAGGGTTGTAGGAGCCATCTGACCGCCGGTCATACCATATATGGCATTGTTGATGAATATCATGGCAATGTGCTCGCCACGGTTGAGTGCGTGAATGCTCTCTGCCGTACCTATACAAGCCATATCGCCGTCGCCCTGATAGGTAAACACGAGGCGGTCGGGCCACAAACGCTTGATAGCTGTGGCACAGGCTGGAGCACGTCCGTGTGCAGCTTCCTGCCAGTCGATGTCGATATAATTATATGCAAACACAGCACAACCAACGGGGCTTACGCCAATCGTCTTGTCCTGCATGCCCATTTCCTCAATTACCTCGGCTACGAGTTTGTGTACCATGCCGTGTGAGCAACCGGCGCAATAGTGCATATGGTTTTCGTTGAGAAGATCTGGCTTCTTGTATACCAGGTTCTCGGGTGATACTATATCGTTCATACCAATTTCTCCTTTAATACTTTTACCATTTCCTCTGGCTCGGGCACGATGCCACCGAGTCGTCCGTAATGCTCTACAGGTACTGCGCCATTAACCGCCAGACGTACATCGTCTACCATCTGTCCGGCATTGATTTCGGCTACAAGTATACCCTTGACCTTAGCTGCTGCAGCTGCTATCTCGTTTGTCGGGAACGGCCACAGCGTAATAGGACGGAACAGTCCCACCTTTATGCCTTCGGCACGTGCCATCTCAATGGCCTTCTCGGCAATGCGCGCTGCGCTACCGAATGCCACAATCATATATTCGGCATCGTCCATGAACTTGGTTTCGTAGCGAACCTCGTTCTCACGTATCTTGCGATACTTCTCCTGCAGATGCAGGTTGCGCAGCTCCATAACCTCCGACTTCAACTCAAGCGAAGTGATTACGTTGGGCTTGCGACTCTTTGAGCGTCCTGTTGTTGCCCAAGGGCACTCGCGCAGAATCTCCTCTTCAGTGCGACGGGGCTTGATAGGCGGCAATACCACCTTCTCCATCATCTGTCCGATTACACCGTCACTAAGAATCATAGCCGGTGTACGATATTTAAAGGCAAGTGTAAAGGCGAGGTCAACAAAGTCTGCCATCTCCTGCACCGAGTTCGGAGCAAGCACAATGACGTAATAGTCGCCATTGCCGCCACCACGTGTGGCCTGGAAATAGTCACTCTGCGATGGCTGGATGGTGCCCAATCCGGGACCTCCGCGCTGTACATTTACTATAAGTCCGGGAACTTCAGCGCCTGCCATGTAGGAAATGCCTTCCTGCATGAGCGACACACCAGGACTTGACGACGAGGTCATTACCTTCTTACCGGCACCACCACCACCATAAACCATGTTGATGGATGCCACCTCACTCTCTGCCTGTACCACAACCATACCGGTTGTTTCCCACGGCTTGAGTTCGGCAAGTGTTTCAATGACTTCAGTCTGTGGCGTAATTGGATAGCCGAAATAGCCATCAGCACCACAACGAATGGCAGCGTGGGCAAGAGCCTCGTTGCCTTTCATAAGTTTTACTTCCTGTTCTGCCATAGCGATTAGTCCTCCATTTTTTTTCTGTAAACTGTTATACATCCGTCAGGACATACAATACCGCACGACGCGCATCCGATACATTCGTCCGGAAGCACTGCCTCAGCATAGCGATAGCCATGCACATTGACGGCCTTCGCTGACAGGGCAATCACATTTTTTGGGCAAGCCACCACGCAAAGGGAGCACCCTTTGCACCGGTCGGTATTGACCACGATGACACCTTTCATTTTTCCCATAGTTTTTCGTTTTGTTTTAGGGTGTGTAGTTTATTTGATTAAGGGTTATACATGTCTTTGCAACGATAAGCAAGTATGTCGTCAAGCATCTGTTTGGCTTCAACGGCTGGCGAATTGGGGTCGAGTGCTATCGCTTCAAGATAGCAGTCGAGAGCATGTTTCCAGTCGCCCTTACGTCTATGCTCATTACCGAGCTTGTAATAATCCTCTGCTGTCATATTTATTAAGGTTGTGGTGTTGTGATGTTGAGATGGTGGACAACATCACAACTACTTACCAAGCGCCGCCTGCAACGTATTCTTCATGAGCGAGCAAATCGTCATCGGACCTACGCCACCAGGTACAGGTGTTATGTATGAACATTTTGGTGCAACCTCATCGAACTTCACGTCACCATTAAGACGGTAGCCGCTCTTGCGTGTAGCATCGGGCACACGGGTTGTGCCAACGTCGATGACTACAGCTCCGGGCTTCACCATATCTGCTGTCACAAAGTCGGGGCGACCGATGGCAGCAATGATGATGTCTGCCTCAAGACATTCGTGCTTGATGTCCTTGGTGTGCGAGTGGCACACGGTGACTGTACAGTCGCCATACTGCTTCTGCATCATGAGCTGTGCCATAGGCTTGCCCACGATGTTGCTGCGACCCAATACTACGCACTTCTTGCCTGCTGTCTCGATGCCGTAACGCTTTAGCAGCGTCACGATGCCAAGCGGTGTGGCAGAAATGAAGCACGGCAGTCCGATGGCCATACGACCCACATTGATAGGATGGAATCCATCGACATCCTTGCGGTAGTCGATAGCTTCAATTATCTTCTGCTCGTCAATGTGGCGCGGCAGTGGCAACTGCACGATGAATCCGTCTACGTCGGCATCATGGTTGAGCTTGTCGACACAAGCCAACAGCTCTTCTTCGGTGATGTCGTCCTCATATCGGATGAGTGTCGACTTGAAGCCACACTTCTCACAAGCCAGAACCTTGTTCTTGACGTATGTCTCCGAACCTCCGTCGTGGCCTACGAGCACGGCAGCCAGATGTGGCTGCTTGCCTCCCTTAGCCATTATGGCCTTCACTTCTTCTGCTATTTCAGCCTTGATGGCTTCGGCAGTTGCTTTTCCGTCTATCAGTTGCATATTGTTATGTTTTAAAACTTAGGCATTCCGGGCATTCCCTTCATCTTACCCATCATTCCAGCCATCTTGGCCATGTTGGTTCCTGTGACAAGCTTCATCATCTTGCGTGTCTGGTCAAACTGTTTGATGAGTCGGTTTACCTCCTGTATGTTGGTGCCGCTACCCTTTGCTATACGCATACGGCGGCTCTGATTGAGAATCTCAGGGTTAGAGCGCTCCTTAGGAGTCATACTCTTGATGATGGCCTCGATGCCCTTGAAAGCATTGTCGTCGATGTCTACATCCTTGATAGCCTTGCCAACACCAGGAATCATCAATGCGAGATCCTTGAGATTACCCATCTTCTTTATTTGCTCAATCTGTCCGAGGAAGTCGTTGAAGTCGAACTTGTTCTTCTGAATCTTCTTCTGAAGACGGCGTGCCTCCTCCTCGTCAAACTGTTCCTGAGCGCGCTCTACAAGACTAACGATATCGCCCATACCGAGTATACGGTCAGCCATACGAGCTGGGTGGAATACGTCGATAGCCTCCATCTTCTCACCTGTTCCGACAAACTTGATTGGCTTTGTCACAACAGTGCGGATTGAAAGGGCTGCACCACCTCGTGTGTCACCGTCGAGCTTGGTGAGCACTACGCCGTCGAAGTCGAGACGGTCGTTGAACTCCTTGGCTGTGTTGACAGCGTCCTGACCAGTCATAGAGTCAACTACGAAGAGTGTCTCGTCGGGGTTGATGGCGTTCTTGAGATTTGAGATTTCGTTCATCATCTCCTCGTCAACTGCCAGACGACCCGCAGTATCGACAATCACTACATCGTAGCTCTTGGCCTTGGCCTCACGCAGAGCGTTGTTGGCAATAGCGATAACGTCCTTGTTGTCTGGCTCTGAATATACTGGTACACCTACCTGCTCGCCAACCACCTTGAGCTGGTCGATAGCAGCCGGACGATAAACGTCGCAGGCTACGAGCAGCGGTTTCTTGTGCTGCTTGGTCTTGAGCATATTGGCAAGTTTACCCGAGAATGTAGTCTTACCCGAACCCTGCAAACCGCTCATGAGGATGATAGCTGGACGACCGGTCAAGCGCAGTTCGGCAGCTTCGCCACCCATAAGGTCAGCCAATTCGTCGTGAACAATCTTCACCATAAGCTGGCTTGGCTTCACGGCTGTGAGCACGTTCATACCCATCGCCTTCTTCTTGACCGTATCGGTAAATGTCTTTGCTACCTTGTAGTTAACGTCGGCATCAAGCAATGCGCGTCTTACATCTTTAAGTGTTTCTGCAACGTTGATCTCGGTGATTTTTCCCTCACCTTTGAGTATCTTAAAACTGCGTTCCAGTCTGTCGCTTAAATTTTCGAACATATATGTTTTCTTTTCTTTTTGGTTTTCTTAAAATCATCTGTGGCAGCCGTCAAAGCTGCACTGATTATATGTCAGTATGGTGCACACCATCCCCTCTCATATATTATGTACAAAAGTAAACAAAAAATAACGAGCAATGCAAAGAACGGTATGCGTTTTAATTTATTTTAAAATACTTTTTGCCAAATATGCGCACTAATATATGGTTTGTGCACTTAAAGTAGGTATTGCAACAAGCGTGCATATAACTGCAACAATCATATATATAATATGTACGCGTACTTATTTCAAGTATATCTCATTTAGCTCGGTAGCCACCAGCTCCTCGCTCACAAGGTTTGCCAGCACCACTGGCAGCACCTCACGCGGACATTCTATCTGCTGCAGTTCGGTGACATGGTGGTGCTTGCGGTCGGCAAGCAGCGCCATTATCTGCTGACGTGCTTTCTGCTCGGGCGCATCCGTGTTGTTGCTCTTATGGCTTAGGCATACGTCGCATCGCTCACAGTCATGGCTGTCGGTCTCGCCAAAATAGCCGAGCAACTGACGGCTGCGGCACACGCTGTCGTTAGATGCATAATCTATCATGGAACGTATGCGTGCTTCAAACTGCTCACGACGATCCTCGTACACCTCGCGCGGAATGACTATGTCTTCAGCCAGGACACGGTCTCTGACGTAGGTGACAAGCGGCACCGAACGCTGAGGGATGAAGTGTAGTATATGGCGCTGGCTCAGACTCTTAAGTATTAGATAAACCTGCTGCGGCGTAAGTCCGGTGAGCTGCGCCAGTCGGCTTTCCTCTATATACCTATAGTCGATGAACAAGCCGCTATACTCGCGCAATGCTGCGGTGATGACGGCCTCCTCGTTTGGGCTGGTAGAATAGAGTTGGTAGAGTTGGTCGCGCTCGAGGATGAACTTCATACGTGTACGCGAGTCGGGATCTGTCTCATATTCGATATATCCGGCACGTGCCAGTATGCGAAGAGCCGAATTGGCTATGGTCGGGAAATGCTTGAACGTGCGGCAGAAGCGGTCGAGGTCGAGCGCAAAGGTATGTCCTGCCCCATCGTCGGCTGCCACTTGCAGGAAATAGGCAAGATGGTCGTAGACATTGCAGATAGTTTGACGGTCGGGAAATTCTTCAAGCACTCGCCTATCAAGACGCAAACGGTCGCTGTCGTTATATAGCAACACGGCGTAGGCACGTTCTCCATCACGTCCGGCACGGCCTGCCTCCTGAAAATACGCCTCAATGGAATTTGGACAGTCTATGTGCACTACAAGTCGCACGTCTGGTTTGTCAATGCCCATTCCGAAGGCGTTGGTAGCCACCATCACACGCTTCTCGTCGTCGTGCCACTGCTGTTGTCGTAGATCCTTTATTGCATGTTCGAGTCCGGCATGATAGAAGGTAGCGCTGATATCGTTCTGCTCTATCAGTTCGCTTATCTCCTTGGTGCGTCGGCGACTGCGCACATATACTATGGCGCTGCCATGTGTCGACTTGAGTATGTGTATCAGTTCCTCTTCCTTATTGCCTGTGTTGCGCACTACATAGGTGAGGTTCTTGCGCTCGAAACTCATGCGGAAGACATTCTTCTCGCGAAATCCGAGCCTGTCCTGTATGTCGTCTATCACCTGCGGTGTTGCTGTGGCGGTGAGTGCCAGTACGGGTACATTGGGTTTCAGCGCACGTATGTCAGCGATGTGCAGATAGGAAGGGCGGAAGTCGTAGCCCCATTGCGATATACAGTGAGCCTCATCGACAGTGATGAAGCTGACTTTCATGTGCTCAAGCTTTGCCTTGAACAGTTCGGTACCAATACGTTCGGGCGACACATACAGCAGTTTGGTGTCGCCGAGTATGCAGTTGTCAAGTGCGCCCAATATCTCACGGCGACTCATTCCTGAATATATGGCTGCGGCAATGATGCCACGACGGCGCAGATTCTGCACCTGGTCTTTCATCAATGCGATGAGCGGTGTCACGACAATGCACGTTCCTTCCATGGCAAGTGCCGGGACCTGAAACGTGAGTGACTTGCCTCCACCGGTAGGCATGAGTCCGAGGGTATCCTTATGCTGTGATATGCTGCTAATTATGTCGCCCTGAATACCACGAAACGCAGGATATCCCCAGTATTTGTGGAGGATGGAGGAAAGCCCACAAAGCCCTACCCCCGGCCCCTCCCCCGTATGGAGGGGAGTGATATGTTCGGTTACGCTCACATCGGAAGCGTCGGATTCACACATCGACTTCTCGTGTTCATCTGACGAATTGTCTGATGTTGGCATTATAGGGTCTTTTATATCTGTTTCCATCAATCAACAAAAAAACACTGTATAATCGTTATAGCAATCAAACCACAGCAATCAAACCACAGCAACCAAAGCATAGCAATCAAATCACAGCAATCAAAGCACATCACTCCCCTCCCTACGGGGGTGGGGCCTTGCGGGGCTTTGGGCATTAGGGACTTTGGGCTTTGCGAGCTTTTTTGCCCTTCTACTCCTCCTCCGTCGGCCTGATATCCTCAATCTGCAGCTGCACCATGTTGCGCTTGAACACATTGTCCTCAATAGTATAAGCAATGTCGAAGCTGCGCTTTGACTTGATGTAGCGTGCCGAGGCGCTTTGTCCAAAAGCAATACCGTTGACAACATTGCTCGATTTGGAGTCGACCAGTTCGAGCTTGATATGTTCCTGCTCGCGTCCCACCACCTTGCTCGTACCGTAGTCGTAGACGCCTACAGTGCTGAAGAGCGGCTTAGTATTGCAAGGACCAAATGGTGCAAAACGCTTCAGGTCATTGTGTAGTTTCTTAGTGATGTCGCGGAAGTCAATCTCGGCATCAATATTGAGCATCGCCTCAGTCTGTTCGGGCTGTATGTGTTCGTCGACATACTTCTGGAAACGGCGACGGAACTCCTGAATGTCGTCCCAACGCAACGTCAGCCCGGCAGCATAGGTGTGTCCGCCAAAGTTGACGAGCAGGTCACGACAGCTCTTTATGGCAGAGTATATGTCAAAACCCGTAACGCTGCGTGCCGACCCCGTGGCAAAGTCACCATCGCGGGTGAGCACTACAGTCGGACGGAAATATATTTCGGTCAGTCGCGAAGCCACAATGCCTATCACACCCTTTTTCCAGTGCTCATCATAGAGCACAATAGACGACTGATGGCGTTGGCTCTCCAGTCGCGAAACAATGTGGTTGGCATCCTCGGTCATCTGCTTGTCAATGTCCTTGCGTTTGTCGTTGTAGCAGTCGATGTGCTTTGCCTTTTCAAGAGCGTGCGAAAAGTCCTTCTCCACAAGCAAATCCACACTCTCGCGACCACTTTCCATACGTCCCGAGGCATTGATGCGCGGACCTATCTTGAACACGATATCACTCATCGAAATCTCGCGTCCGCCAAGACCGCAGATGTCGATTATGGCCTTCAAACCGATACTTGGGTTCTGATTGAGCGTCTTCAGACCGTGGAAAGCCAGAATTCGGTTCTCCTCAGTCACCGGAACGATGTCGGCGGCAATGCTCACAGCACACAAATCGAGCAATGGGATGAGCCGTGCAAACGGAATGCCGTTGTTCTTTGCGAATGCCTGCATAAACTTGAATCCGACCCCACATCCGCAAAGATGTTTGAATGGATAGGTGTCGTCTGGACGCTTGGGGTTGAGTATGGCTACAGCGGGCGGCAATTCGTCATCGGGCATGTGATGGTCGCAAATGATGAAGTCGATGCCGAGACTCTTTGCATAGGCTATCTCTTCAATGGCCTTGATGCCACAGTCAAGAATAATGATGAGCTTTACGCCCGTCTCCTTGGCATAGTCAATGCCCTTCTTGCTTACACCATATCCCTCATCGTAGCGATCGGGAATATAATACTCGATGTTGGAGTAGAACTGCTGTATAAACTTATACACCAGCGCTACCGCCGTGCATCCGTCTACGTCGTAATCGCCATACACCAGGATGCGCTCCTTGCGCCCCATAGCGTCGTTAAGGCGGTCGACGGCCAGGTCCATATCCTTCATGAGGAACGGATTGATAAGGTCGGCCAGCTGCGGATGGAAGAATCGCTTGGCCGCTGACTCTGTTGTGATGCCCCTTAGCATGAGCAACTGGGCGAGTATCGGGCTGACATTCAGCTTCGCCCCCAGTTCGTCAGCCGCCTGTTTCTCCTCTTTCGTAGGTGGCTTGTAATTCCATTTGAATAACATTATATATAGTATTTTTATTTTTCGTCATTGGGAGGGTGCAGATTGCTACGTTCGTATAAAGAAAAACGTGTGTAAAGTTACAAAAATATTACGTAAAATACGTACCCTAATATAGTTTTTAATTATATATAACGCTTGCCTATTAATCATATACAAATCATATTTAACTATAAAATTTACTTAATTATATATGTTATATAAAATAATTTAATTAATTTTGCCAACAAATTAAACACGCTAACATAAAACACGCTGACATAATAGAGACCAAGCAACTACTCTCAAAATAAATCTAAATCAAAAAATACCTCAGAATTATGAAAAGAAAACTTTGTGTGATGTCTGCCATCGTTGCAGCAGCATTATTCGTAACTGACGCTTCTGCACAGACCGTACTGTTCAAGAGCGACACAGTTTCAACCTGCTACCGCATCCCCGCACTGGCTAAGGCTAAGGACGGCAGCATTTTCGCTTTCACCGACTTCCGTCCGTGCCGCACCGACGTTGGCGGTGGTGTGATTGATGTAGTGGCAAAGCGCAGCACCGACAACGGACGCACCTGGAGCAAGGAGCAAACCGTCATTAAGGGCGGTGGTGACAATATTCCGTTTGACGTGGCTCACGGCGACGCTGCAGTGGTGACCGACCGCAAGACCGGCGAGATGCTCATGATGTGTGCTTCAGGCAACGTGTGGTACTGGCAGTCAACACTGAAGAATCCCAACCGTGTAGGACGCTACTACAGCAAGGATGGATTCAACTGGAAGGGCGAGGAAATTACCGACCAGATATACAAGCTCATGAACGGTGCCGTTCACAAGCTGTTCTTCTCGTCAGGCCGCATCTGCCAGAGCGCCAAGATAAAGGCTGGCAAGTACAACCGCATCTACTCGGCTCTGTGCACCAATGTGGGCAACGTAGTGCTCTACTCTGACGACTTCGGACACAACTGGACTCCGCTGGGTGGCGCTGAAGCCCGTCCGGCAAAATTCGGCGACGAGGCAAAAATCGAAGAACTGCCCAATGGTGACGTTCTGCTGTGCAGCCGCTCACAGCGCGGTGCCGGCCGTATTTTCAATATTTTCAAGTATAGCAATGCCAAGCGTGCCGAAGGACAGTGGCAGACCGCTGCAAATCTCGACCCTTCATACAAATCGGCTATGTGCAATGGCGAGGTTCTTATCGTAAACGCTGTACGCAAGGCCGACGGCAAGAAGACCAACGTGCTGCTCTACTCTGTCCCGATGGATGCCAAGCGCAACTATGTGGGCATATACTATAAGGAGCTGGCTTCGACAGCCGACTATTCTTCGCCCGAACTGCTGACTAAGGGATGGAAGACTTTCCGTCTGAGCAACACCGATTCAGCCTACTCTACTATGGAACAGATGAACGACGGCAACATCGCCTTCTTCTACGAGGAGACTCATCAAAAGGGTGGCTACGACATGGTGTTCTATTCGCTGTCTCTCGACAAGATTACTAACGGTGAATTTGTAGCCGGTAAGGTAAAGAAATAAACATCAAACAAACATAGGATGCCACAAACTCCTATCACAAAAAAAAGGTTGCAAACCATAATGGTCTGCAACCTTTTTTGTTTGGTTATATATTGGGGATATAATGTCGTTCTTTGCGAATTACATCATGCCGCCCATGCCACCCTGGCCCATAGGCATTGCGGGAGCCTTTTCCTCAGGCTTGTCGCAAATGAGGCACTCAGTGGTGAGGAACATACCTGCGATAGAAGCAGCATTCTCAAGAGCTACACGCTCAACCTTAGCCGGGTCAATAACTCCAGCCTCGCGCAAGTCCTCATAAACGTCCTTACGAGCATTGTAACCGAAGTCGCCTTCGCCCTCACGAACCTTCTGAACAACAACGGCACCTTCGCCACCTGCGTTCTTCACAATCTGACGAAGCGGCTCCTCGATAGCACGACGTACGATGTTGATACCAGTCTGCTCGTCGGCATTGTCGCCCTTCAGGTTCTCAAGAGTCTTCTGAGCACGAATGTATGTAGTACCGCCACCTACAACAACGCCTTCCTCCATAGCTGCACGTGTAGCACAGAGAGCGTCGTCAACGCGGTCCTTCTTCTCCTTCATCTCAACCTCGCTGTTAGCACCAACATACAGAACTGCTACGCCACCTGCGAGCTTTGCAAGACGCTCCTGAAGCTTCTCCTTGTCGTAAGAGCTCTTGGTGTTGGCTATCTCGTTCTTGATCTGTGCAACACGGTCGGCTATAAGCTCCTTCTGACCGGCACCACCTACGATAGTAGTGTTGTCCTTGCTTACAGTAGCCTTCTCGCAAGTACCGCATAGGTCGAGTGTAGCCTTGTCCAAAGACAGACCCTTCTCCTCGCTGATGACAACGCCACCAGTCAATGTAGCGATATCCTCGAGCATAGCCTTACGACGGTCGCCGAAGCCAGGAGCCTTAACAGCACAAATCTTCAAGCCACCACGCAGACGGTTTACTACCAATGTGGTCAATGCCTCTGAGTCAACATCCTCTGCAATGATGAGCATCGGACGTCCGCTCTCAGCTGCCGGCTGCAGGATAGGCAGAAGATCCTTGAGATTGCTTATCTTCTTGTCATAGATAAGGATGTATGGGTTGTCCATAACGCACTCCATCTTGTCAGCATCTGTAACGAAGTAGCCACTCAAGTAGCCACGGTCGAACTGCATACCCTCTGTAACACCGATGCTGGTGTCGCGGCTCTTGCTCTCCTCGATAGTGATAACACCATCCTTAGATACCTTGCGCATAGCGTCAGCCAAAAGCTTGCCTATCTCAGGATCGTTGTTGGCAGAAACGGTAGCTACCTGCTCAATCTTGTCGTAGTTGTCGCCAACAATCTCAGCAGTCTCCTTGATGTGGTCTACTACGGCTGCAACAGCCTTGTCGATACCACGCTTCAAGTCCATAGGATTGGCACCAGCAGTAACGTTCTTCAAACCCTCTGTTACGATGGCCTGTGTAAGGATGGTAGCGGTTGTTGTACCGTCACCTGCATCGTCGCCGGTCTTGCTTGCTACGCTCTTAACGAGCTGGGCACCTGTGTTCTCAAACTTGTCCTCAAGCTCCACTTCCTTAGCTACAGTAACACCGTCCTTAGTAATCTGCGGAGCACCGAACTTCTTCTCGATAACTACATTGCGACCTTTCGGGCCGAGTGTAACCTTAACAGCATTAGCCAATTTGTCTACACCGTTCTTCAACAGGTCGCGGGCGTCTATATTGTATTTAATTTCTTTAGCCATAATTATTCAAATGTTGAATGTTAAATGTTGAATGTTGAATTGTTCGCTTACGCGAATTATGAATTAAGAATTTTGAGTTTTGAATTACTTCTGAACTACGGCAAGAACGTCGCTTTGACGCATGATGAGGTACTTTGTACCCTCAACCTCAAGCTCTGTGCCCGAATATTTGCCATAAAGAATCTCGTCACCTTCTTTAAGAATCATTTCCTCATCCTTAGTGCCATTGCCGGCGGCAACGATAGTACCGTGCTGCGGTTTCTCTTTTGCTGTATCAGGAATGATGATTCCGCCAACTTTTTCTTCTGCCTGTGCAGGAAGTACAAGCACTCTGTCTGCTAATGGTTTAATGTTCATAGTTACTTTTTATTTTTTATATGTTTGATATCATATGTTTGATATCAAGAGTTTACTTTGTAATAAACCCTCTTGTATGGGTTTTAAGCCTTATTCCTTAGTCATAGTGGCTTTCTTGTTCTCTTCATCGAGAACAATCTTGTATGTACCAGCCTTCACTGCGATGTTGGCACCATTCTGCTCAAGAGCGTCAAGCGAGCCACCGAAGTTGCGGTCCCATGCGCCATCCCAGCGGAACTTCAGCTCACCATCTGTGAGAGTGGCGGTGATAGACCATGTCTTTGTGTCCGGATCCCAGTCCATAACCTGACCAGCGTCCCAACCACCGGCTGTAGCGCTACCGATGATTTCCCAACCTGTCTTTGTCATTGTGGCTGTGTTCTTCTTCGAATCAACGAAAATCTTGAAATAGCCACCTACTGGCACTGTCATATTAGCACCATCGCCAATGACGAAGCTTGCGTAAGTGTGGTTCTCGTCCCAGTTCATATCGCCTACGACACCAAGCCATGAGCCATCGTACAACTTAAACTCTGCACCCGACGGGATGTAGTATGTACCACTAAACTTGAAGTCGCGTGCTTCTGACTTTAAGACATACTCCTCTGTGTCTTTGTTCCAATTATTGAATGAGCCCGGCATTGTGATGCTTGCAGCTGACTGCTCGATGTCGGTTTCCTCAAGCGAGTAAGTGTACTTACCTGCGTTGGCAACGTCGAGTGTAACGATGTAGCCGTGCGCTTTGGCAATCTTAATGTTGCTGCCTTCGGCAACGAGTCCGTTCTCTGTACCGTCAGAGCCGAGGTTGATCTTCCAATCGTCAGCGTTACGGAACTTGAGTTCCTTGTCGATAAGCGTTGTGACGCAAGTCCACTTGCGAGTAGTTGCGTCATACTCCATCGGTGTGTCCTTATCCCATCCGCCAGATGTAGCATCACCAATTAAGCACCATGTAATGCTTCCGCTCTGCTCTACACTGCCGTCTGCACCGACACCAATTCTTACGAAGCCCTTTGTCTCCACTTTCTGGTCCTTGGCAATAACCCTTGCTGGGTTTGCACCATCAAGAACTGCGTATGTAGCATTGTCTTCATCAAACTGGGCGAAACCTTCATATTTGCCGTCACCATCAGGGTCGCCAATGAGGTAAGCCTTCATAAAGTTCCAATTAGGATAGTTCTCCGCAACGTAAGCATAAGCCCATGTCACGCCCTCTGTTTTCGGGTCGTAAGGAGTGACGGTGAACTTAATTGTGTTGGAAGCATCGTTGGTGTAAGTCTTGTATGTAGACGATTTCATCGATACTGTGTACTCGCCAGCCTTGCCAGGCATTGCACCTGTCTGAGCCATGAAAGCATTCATCTGCTCATTGGTGAGGTTGAGCTTCGTGTCGTTGGTTGTTTCACCGATAACGACGCTCTTCTGTGTGGCGTTGTTGGTGAGGGTAAGCTCGTAATTGACGATAGCACCCTTGCCATAGCTTGCTTTCTCCCAAGAGATCTCGGGGAACTGCTCGGCATAGTTGTCCTTGCTGATGACATATTCTGAAGGGTTTATAGCATTCAGCGAGGCTGCATTCTCGAGTTCAAGTACTGGTGTTGTGTCATCGTCGCAAGAGGCGATTATAGCAACACTGGCAGCCATGAACATTATTGACTTGAATATATTTTTCATTGTCGTTATTGTTTATAGGTTGTATTAGTCCGTTTTTCTTTGTCTCATGCGAACTCGTTGTGAGCTCGCATGAGTGCAATAACCATTACTGGACTTTCTATTCGATTAGTTCGTATAACCTGGGTTCTGTGTGAGGTTAGAGTTGCTCTGAAGCTGTGTCAAAGGAACAGGGTAGACATTGAAGTGAGCATCGAAGTCCTTACCTTCCTTTACGCCACCTTTCCAGTCCCAGTTGTAGCCTGTGTTTCCACCGAACTTGCCGAAGCGCACGAGTGTTGTGCGGCGCATACCCTCGAAGTAGAACTCGCGTGCCCATTCGTCGCAAAGCTCGTCGAGCGAGTAGCCCTGTGTTACGTCGCGTGAAGCATCGGCATTGGCACGAGCGCGAAGATCGTTGACAAGGCGTGTTGCCTCACCCGATGTCTTGTTGCCATTAAGGTGTGCGTCAGCCTCTGCATAGTTGAGGTAAGCTTCTGCTACACGCATGAAAGGCCAGTCCATATCGGCAAACTTTGAGTCTACATGAGCAGGGCTTGATGCCTCTGCATTGTAGTTGATGAACTTAGCCACACCGAAGCCGTCGGCAGACTTGGTGATGTTGGAGATTTCGAGCGGACGATCCTCGCCCCAGAATATGGCGCGGTCGTCATTGGCAGCTGTTGTCATCTCCTTAGAGCTTACGTTAGGTATATCCTTACCCTCGAAGAACTTCTTGATGAGCGAAACGCGTGGGTGCAGGCCAATCCAGTTCTGACCGGTACATCCGTTGGAACCGTTAGGGTCTTCATCGGTATTAGCGTGCATGTTAGAGTCGAAGCAAGCAGCGATGAGGAAGAGCGAGTTGCCGTAGCTGGCTGTTTTGCCAGAGATGTTCACGATTGGGAAGAGAATTTCGTTGGCAGCTGATGTCTCCATATTGTCGCCCATGAACACCATCTGATATGCACTCCACTTGCCGTTGGAAGAGCCGGTGGTGTTGAGTCTGTATCTTGACTTGATAACCTTGTCTGCATAGTCCTTTGCCTCTTGCCAGTGAGCTGTGCCTGTGTACACCTCGGCATTGAGGTAGAGACGTGAGAGGAGCAACCAGCAAGCTGCCTTGTCGATGCGTCCGTAGTTGGCATCTGTCGACTTCTTAGGCTGTGCATCCATGAGGTTTGGCTCGATTGCCTTCAGTTCGCCTACAAGCCATTCGTACATTTCTTGACGCGACTTCTGTGTCGGCTTCTCCAGTGTCTCTGTGAATGGAACGTTTCCGTAGGCGTCCATAAGCAGGAAGTATTGCATAGCGCGCAAGAAGCGTACCTCAGCCGTGCGTGTGACATCGTCAGAACCAGCCAACTGGAGATACTGGTTACAAGTTGTGATGCCGAGTGTGAGGCGTGTGTAGTAGAGTTTCACCCAAGGGTGAGAAGGGTCGTAGGTAGCAGAATTAAGCTCCTGCAAGCCGTCGCCCCATGAGCATGTCGCCTCGTCGGTAGGCAGCTCGTTGATGTTCCACATGGCGCGTACGAGACCTGTCATACCAGGGTCGTCAAATCCCTTTACGTCCGGATCGTCGTCGCTATTCGATCCGCTGCCATTGCCGCTGATGCCGAAGTTGGCATAGCACTTATTGAAGAGACCGTCGTTGCTGACCTCCAGGTCAATCTTCGGGCTGATAGGCTCTTTGTCAAGGTCGTTGAGACACGATGTCGATGCGAGGCTGATGAGCAGCGCAGCGGCAGGTGCGAGAGCCGATTTGATATATCTTTTCATTGTCGTAAATCGTTTAAGTTATTGATTTTTTAGAAGGTGAGGTTCAATCCGAACTGGAATGTGATAGGACGCGGGTAGATGTTGTTGTCAATACCGTTGTACACCTCAGGATCGATACCCTTGTAGTTGGTAATGGTGAACACGTTGCTGCAAGAAGCGTACACACGTCCAGAGATGCCCTTCCATGAGCCGCTCTTGAAGAGACGGTTGAAAGAGTAGCCGAGTGTGATGTTGTCCATCTTCAGGAACGAAGCGTTCTGCACGAAGTAGTCGGAGAGTTTCGACTCAAGTGCGTCAGAGTCCCATCCGAGTGTGTTCACTGGACGATTGGCGAGGTATGCGTTCTGACACCAAACAGAAGATGTGGTCTTCAAGCGCTTGCCCTGCTCAAAGTTGTTGAACACGTAGTTGCCGAGGTTTGCGCGGAGCGAGAAGCCGAGGTCGAAGTTCTTCCACTCTACTCGTGTAGAGAAGCCCATTGTTACAGGAGCTGCTACCTGCTTGTAGAGATACTTGTCAGCATTGCTGATGACACCATCGCCGTTGCGGTCTACCACAGCGCCCTCGATAGGCTTGCCGTTCTTGTCGTACATCTGTTCGTACACGTAGAACGAGTTGGCTGCATAACCGGTCTGGTAGGCGAGCACCTTGTTCACGTTGTCGATGTTGTCGCCAGTAGTTACAGGGTCGCCGGTATCGCTCACGCCGTTGAGGTCGGTGATGCGGTTGCGGTTGTACGTGAGGTTGTAGTTCATTGTCCAGTACCAGTCCTTGGTGTTCACTGCTACGTAGTTCAACGAAAGCTCAACACCGGTGTTCCTCATTGAGCCGATGTTCTGTATGCCCTTGTCGGCAGAGCCTGCGAGGGCTGCTACAGGAGCCGAGTTGATAAGATCGGTAGTATTGCGTACGTACCAGTCGATGCTACCGGTGAGTCGGTTGCAGATACCGAAGTCGAGACCGAGGTTGTAGGTCGTTGTCTTCTCCCACTTCAGCTTGTCGTTGTAGTAGAGCGGAGTGTAGATGGTACCATCACCGATAATCGGGTACTGACCATAGTTCTGTCCCTTCTTGTACTGCTTGAACCAGAGGTAGTTGGAGATGCCTTCCTGCTGACCGGTCACACCGTATCCTGCGCGGAACTTCAAGTCGGAGAGCCACTTGATATCCTTAAGGTTGTTCTCGTCCTTCATGCGCCAAGCGAAGGCGAACGACGGGAAGAGTCCCCAGTGGTCCTTGAAGCGTGATGAACCGTCGTCGCGCACTGTAGCGGTGAAGAAGTAGCGGTTCATAAGTGTGTAGTTGGCACGTCCGAAGAACGAAACGAGGAAGTTCTCGTACTTGTCTATGTCCTTAGTGTCCTTGAACACGTTGCCTGCCTGAGCGTCCGACTGTGGGTAGTACTGTATCCACGAGTTGTTGTAGTCGAAGTAGAAGTGCTGATACTCGTAGCCACCCATGATGTCGAAGTGGTGGTTCTTGCTGAAGTCCTTATAGTACTGAGCGTAAGCCGAGAGGAGAAGGTTGCGTTTGAAATTCTCGTTGTCGGTGATGCCACCATAATATAATGTTGTAGGATATGATGTAGGCTGTGTCTCGTCTACCGTTCCCTTGGCGATTTCGGCACCGAGTGTCATGTGCAGGCGCAGGTCTTCGAAACCGTGTACCTTATAGTCGATGTCAGCCGAACCGATGAACGAACGCACTTTTTCAACATTGCCGCCAAGCTCAAGCTGAGCCAACGGGTTGGCAGGAGCATCGCTGAAGCGTGTGAACGGCCATTGTGGGTTGTTGTATGCACTGGCTGATGTAAGCCAGTTGAAATAGCCACCGAAATTGTTCAGAGTCTGCTGTACGCCGCCATTAGCCTCAAGAAGCGCGATGTCGCGCTGCGAAGTAAAGTTGTACGGGCTCTGTGTCGGGTCGAACGAAACGGCATTGCCGATAGCACCCGTGTCAGCCTTCTTCGCCTTAGAGTACATGCCCTTGGCGTTGAGGTTGAGGTTGAGGTGGTCGTTCAGCAGCGACGGGTTGAGGTTTACGGATGCTGTGTAGCGGTTGTAGTCAGAGTTCTTCAAGATACCCTGCTGTGAGGTGTAGCCTACTGAAACACGATAGGGGAGGAACTTGCCTGCCGAACCTGCCACCGTCACGTTATGGTCGTGAGACACGGCTGTGCGGTAGATAAGGTCCTGCCAGTCGGTGTTGGCTGTACCGAGTGCTTTCACTGCATCGTCGTTCTCGTTGAAGAGGCTCTTTACATAGGCGCGATACTGGTCACCGTTCATCATATCGTAGGTCTTCTTCTTCTGCGATACGGATACAGAACCTGAGTAGCTTATCTCCGGCTTCTGACCCTTGTGACCCTTCTTTGTGGTGATGATGATGACACCGTTAGAACCGCGCGAACCGTAGATGGCTGTAGCCGATGCGTCTTTCAGCACGTTGAATGACTCGATATCCTGTGGGTTGATGGTAGAGAGGAGGTTGGAGCCTGTGTTGCCCACCTTGTTGTTGTCCATAGGCACGCCGTCGATAACGATCAGCGGATCGTTGCTGGCGTTCAGTGAAGAGCCGCCACGGATACGGATCTGTGTGCCTACGCCTGGCTCACCAGAGTTTGACGTAACGTTCACACCTGCCACCTTACCAGAGAGCATGTCTTGAGCGTTCACCACAAGACCCTTGTTCTTTGAGTCGGGCTTGAGAGCTGTAACCGAACCGGTAAGGTCCGACTTCTTAACAGCGCCGTAACCGATGACAACAACCTCGTTCAGTGTAGAGGAAGTGTTCTTGAGATGGATTGTTAGGTTCTGGCCAGCCTGCATCTTTACAGGCTCATAGCCGATGTAAGTAACTTCAATGGTCGACTTCTTGTCTGCATTGAGAGTAAAATTACCGTCGATGTCTGTAACAGTACCTAATGTACCGCCTACAACCTTGACGGAAGCACCGATAACCGGCTCGCCGGTTTCGTCTACTACGTTGCCTTTCACAACAACCTGCTGTGCGAAGGCACTTGCCGACAGGAACAAGCCTGCTGAGAGCGTAGCTGTTCTGAGGGCATTAGGGAATTTAACCTGCTTCTTCATGTAGCTTTTGATTTTTATAATAAATTGTTTTTAGTCACAACAGTTATTAGGATCTTTTCACGTGCAAAATTATGATTTATATCAATGCGTTGGCTTTTTTTTAATATAAATATAGCATATTGGGCGTGTAAACGTTTGCGCAGGCAATAGGGCGCGCCAAAACTCACAAATAGCACGCCCCGAAGGGGCAGAAGCACATAGCCCAGGGCAACGTCCTGGGTAAATATGCGCCACACTAACCTAACGCCCTGTAAGGGCAAAAGCCTAATTATTAAGGCTTTTACCCTTACAGGGCGCATTGTTCAACATATACACTCAATACCCAGGGCGCTGCCCTGAGCTATGTGATTTTTGGGCTTTCAGCCCGTCTTTGACCACATTATTAGTTTTACCAGACAGTAATATAGAATAATAAGGTGTTGCGGTGGCAAGGAAACCACCGCTACTAACCACCGCGTTATTTCTTGATGCGAGCCACGCACAGGGCGCCAAGCACGAGCGACGCTGCAGCTACGAGCATCATGTTGCTCTGCACAGAGCCAACCATCGAGAGCAGGGTGCCACCGCACGCTGCTGCAATGATCTGCGGGATGCAGATGGTGCCGTTGAAGAGTCCGAGGTACGCACCCTTGTGGCCGTAGCCCTCAAGAGCGTTCGTGACGAAGGCGAACGGCATGGCGAGCATGGCAGCCCATGCGCAGCCGATGAGCATGAACGGCATGGCGAGCAGGTTTTTGTCGTGTACGAACGGCACGAGGGCGAAGCCCACGGCACCGATGATGAGGCTCAGCGCATAAGCCGCCTTCTCGTTCTTGAAGCGTGGCAGAGCCATTGCCCACAGTACAGAGCCGATAGCCTGCCAGCAGAACATCACGCCAACCCAGTTGCCTGCCGCCTGGTAGCCCTTCGACGCGGTGTCGGTGGTGTTCCATATGGTGTCGGCAATGGTGCCGTTGGTGTATGTCCACATGAACATGAACGCTGTCCAGCAGAAGAACTGCACGGCACCCACTTTCCAGAACATCGACGGAGCGTTGCGCAGCAGCTCAATCCAGTTGGCTTTGCCTTCGTCCTCCTCAGGCTTCGCCTCGTTATACTCGGCGTACTCCTGCGGGTTCCATTCCTTCACCTTCAGTGTGGTGTAGATGACGCAGAGGATGAGTATCGCCGCACCGATGTAGAACGAGTAGATGACCGAGTCGGGTATCACGCCCTTCTGCGCCTCGTTGGCTATGCCGATGGCTGTGAAGAAATAGGGGAAGAGATAGCCCACGATCGATCCGGCGTTGCACAGGAACGACTGTATGGAGTAGGCGAGCGACTTCTGTTGCTCGTTGACCATGTCGCCCACGAGCATCTTGAACGGCTGCATCGCCATGTTGATGCTCGTGTCGAGGAACATCAGCGAGACGAGTCCGAACACCATGGCTGCGCTCACCGCCATGCCGAACGAGCCGGCGTTGGGCAGCAGGCACATCACGGCTACGGCTACCGATGCGCCTACGAAGAGGTAGGGTATGCGTCTGCCGAAGCGACACCATGTGCGGTCGCTCAGCGTGCCGATGATGGGTTGCACGAGGATGCCCATGAGTGGTGGTAGTATCCAGAAGTAGCTGAGGCTGTGTGGGTCGGCACCAAGTGTGGCGAAGATGCGCGAGATATTCGCGCTCTGCAGGGCGTATGCAATCTGTACGCCGAAGAATCCGAAACTGAGGTTCCACAGTTTCAAGAAGCTTTGATTTGGTTTTGGTTTCATTGTTATTTTGGTTTTTTGGGTTTTTTCTTTGGAGGGCTTTGGGGCTAAGCCTAACTAAGCCTTCTTAGGCCTCTTTAGGAGCTAAGCCGAGCTAAGCCTTCTTAGGCCTCTTTAGGAGCTAAGCCTAACTAAGCCTTTCTTAGGCCTCTTTAAGCCCTCCCTCGAATCCTTGGCTTAGGAAGGCTTAGAGAGGCTTAGTTCGGCTTAGCCTAAGAAGGCTTAAGAAGGCTTAGTTCGGCTTATGCGCCGCCTTCTTAGCTCTTCGTGCTCTCTCTCACGACGAGCCTTGTCTTTACGACGCGCTTCTCGATGCGGTCGCACGGCGTGAGCCCCTCCACCTTGTCCATGAGTATGGTGGCAGCCTCTTCGCCCACCTTTGTTCCGCGCTGCTCCACGGTGGTGAGCTGCGGGTCGCAGGCGATGGCGCGCTCGCCGTTGGTGAAGCCGCACACCGCGACATCGTCGGGCACGCAGAAGCCGTTATGCTTTGCCGTGTACATTACGCCGATGGCTGTGTCGTCGTTCACGCAGAAGAATGCGTCGGGGCGGTCGGCACGGCTGAGCACGCCGGGCGTGATGCGCTCGGCATCCTCGCGCTTGTCGCAGACGAACACCAGCGACTGGTCGGGCTGCATACCCGCCTTCAGCAGTGCGTCGTGATAGCCGTTGTAGCGGTTCTGTCCGAGTGCCGTCTTGCCCTTCATGCCGTAGAAGGCGATGCGGCGGCAGCCCGTCTCGATGAGGTGTGTCACGGCAACGAACGCCCCCTGATAGTCGTCCACCACCACGCGGCTTGCGTCCACACCCGTGCAGATGCGGTCGTAGAACACGAGCGGTATGCCGCGGTCGATGAGCGATTGGAAGTGGGCGTAATCCTGCGTCTCCTTAGCCTGCGACACGATTACGCCGCACACCTGGTGAGCTTCGAACATCTGGCACAGCTGCACTTCGCGCTCGTACTGCTCGCGCGAGGTGGTGGCGATGATGCGGTAGCCACGTTTCGAAGCAGCGTCCTCGATGCCGTTGAGAATGGTGGAGAAATAATAATGTGTGAACTCGGGCACGATGACACCAATCACCTTCACCGGCTGCTTGTGAGAGTTGCGCAGCGATTTGGCGATGTCGTTCGGGTAGAAGTTGTGCGCATGGGCGTACTCGCAAATAAGGTTGCGTTTCTCCTCGCTGACACGTGCGCTACCGTTGAGGGCACGCGACACAGTGGCTATGGACACACCGAAATGTTCGGCGATGTCCTTCATCGTGGTTGGTTGCAGTTCAGACATTCGTTAGATTGGTTTTTAATTACGCTTGCAAAGTTATCACATTATTTTAATATAGAGCGCATCCGTGGCTCACAGAATTTCTTTGCGCTGTGCAAACGTTTGCACAAGGGGGTGCACTTGTCTCAAGTGCACCAACAAATTAGAAGCAAGAGCAAGGAGTGCACCAATAGAGTTTACTGCACATTCTGCTCTGTTGGTGCAGTTCTTGCTCAGGCAAGCGGCAAAGCCGAGCGGAGACAACTGCACCCCCTAAGCTGCACCTCCTAAACAGCACCAATTTTAAAAAACTGTCCCAATCGCATTGCTATTCCAATTATTTTTTGTTTATTTGCAAAAGAAAAACAATAACTTCGATGAGGCTCACACCCTCGCCGACAAAAAACCAAATACTATGGGAAAAGGAAAGAAAGGTGGCAAGCGCTTGACTAAGAAACAGCTCGCCCCGAAGCTTGAAGAACTCTTCGCCTCCAACCCAGGCAAGACACTATCGTTTAAAGATATATTCCGCTCACTGCATCTCGACACGCATCCGCTGAAGATGCTCGCCATCGACATAATGGAAGAGATGGCGTGGGACGACTTCATCACGCGCGTCACCGACAACTCGTATCAGCTGAACATGAAGGGACAGGTGCAGGAGGGCGTGTTCCAACGCAAGACGAACGGCAAGAACTCTATCATGCCCGACGACTCAGACAAGCCTATCTTCGTGGCTGAACGCAACTCGATGTGGGCTCTCACCGGCGACCGCGTGCGCTTCGCTTGCATGGCGCGACGCAAGAACCACATCAAGGAGGCACAGGTGATACAGATACTGGAGCGTGCCAAGGACACCTTCGTCGGACGACTCTCGTTCGACCACGACCTCTGCACGCTCATCTCGCCTTCAAACGTGCTGGCGAACAGCATCATCATTCCGCGCCGCAAGCTGAAGGGCGGCAAGGACGGCGACAACGCTGTGGTGCGCATCGTGGAGTGGCCCGACCAGGACCACCGCAACATGATTGGCGAAGTGGTCGACGTGCTCGGAAAGGCTGGCAACAACGACGTGGAGATGAACACCATCCTCGCGCAGTACGGCTTGCCGTATAAGTACCCGAAGAACGTGGAGGAGGCTGCCGAGAAGATTTCGGCGGAGATAACCGCAGAGGACTACGCCGAGCGCGAGGACTTCCGCGACGTGTTCACCTGCACCATCGACCCGAAGGATGCAAAGGACTTTGACGACGCGCTCTCCATCCGACAGCTCAAGGACGGACTCTGGGAGGTGGGCGTTCATATCGCCGACGTGTCGCATTACGTCACAGAAGGCTCCGTGATAGACAAGGAGGCTGTGAAGCGCGCCACGAGCATCTACCTCGTCGACCGCACCATACCGATGCTCCCCGAACGTCTCTGCAACTTCATCTGCTCGCTCCGACCGGATGAGGAGAAGTTAGCGTTCTCCGTGATCTTCAACCTCGACGAGGAGGCGAACGTGAAGGCGTACCGCATCGTGCACACCGTCATCAAGTCGAACCGCCGCTACGCCTACGAGGAGGTACAGGAGCTGCTCGAACAGAACGGCGTAGTAGACGGCACGGGCGAACCCGCACCTGCAGCACCCAAGGGCGGATACAAGGGCGAGAACGCCGATGCGCTCATCATGCTCGACCGACTGGCTAAGAAGCTGCGCGCAGCACGCTTCAAGAACGGCGCAGTGAAGTTCGACCGCGAGGAGCTCCACTTCGACGTAGACGAGAAGGGCAAGCCTGTGCGCTGCTACTTCAAGCGTTCGAAGGATGCCAACAAGCTCATCGAGGAGTTCATGCTCCTCGCCAACCGCACCGTGGCTGAATCGGTGGGCAAGGTGGCAAAGGGCAAGAAGCCGAAGACGCTGCCTTATCGTGTGCACGACAACCCCGACCCGACAAAGCTCGAGACGCTGCGCGAGTTCGTGGTGAAGTTCGGCTACAAGATGAAGACCGACGGCACGAAGGGCGCTCTCGCCAAGTCGCTCAACACGCTCATGTCGGCGTGCGAGGGCAAGCGCGAGCAGAACCTCATACAGACCGTGGCACTGCGCGCCATGATGAAGGCGAAGTACTCTATCCACAATATCGGACACTTCGGACTGGCGTTCGACTACTACACCCACTTCACGTCGCCTATCCGCCGCTACCCCGACACGATGGTTCACCGACTCATCACACGCTACCAGCAGGGCGGACGCTCTGCCAACAAGGAACACTATGAGGAGCTTTGCGAGCACTCGTCGGAGATGGAGCAGGTGGCTGCCAACGCCGAGCGCGACTCTATCAAGTACAAGGCTGTGGAGTTCATGTCTGAACGTGTGGGCAATGTCTACGATGCGCATATCTCAGGCATACAGTCGTACGGCATCTACTGCGAGATTGACGAGAACCACTGCGAGGGTCTTGTGCCGATGCGCGACCTCGACGACGACTACTACGACTTCGACGAGCGCAACTACTGTCTCGTGGGCAGACGCCATCACAACAAGTATCAGCTTGGCGACCCCATACGCATCAAGGTGGCAAGTGCCAACCTCGAAAAGAAACAGCTCGACTTCACTTTAGCAGGGGGTGCAGTTGTCTCAACTGCACCAACCAAGCAAAAAACCGAGTAGAAGTGACACCATTATCTTGATTGGTGTACTTGATTGGTGCACTTGAGACAAGTGCACCCCCTGCAAGCACCCCCTGCCCCTCAACAACATTTCTCACCCTCTAACCCCCAACCCCATCATGCCCCACATTACCTTCCTCAACCGTCATTCCGACATCCTCATTCAGTGTGGTCACTTGCCCCATTGGTTTCAGCCAGAGGCGGTGCAGTTCATCACCTTTCGTCTTGCCGACTCGCTCCCGCAGACCAAGCTGCAGGAACTGGCACTCATGCGCGAGGCATTAGGACGACGCGAGACGAAGGAGGGTGAGTTGACGGCAGAGGAGGAACGTTTGGAAGATATAGTGGATGGGTGGTTGATGCAAGGTTATGGCAACTGTGTGTTGCGTGATGCGCAGTGCAGGCAGTTTGTTGAGGATGCTTTGTTCTTCAACGATAAGCAGACGTATCACCTTCATGCCTTCGTCATCATGCCCAACCATGTTCATATACTACTGTCGCCAATTGGAGAAAACAGCGTTATCTCTATCGTCAGTAAGTTGAAGCGCTACTCATCGCGTATGATAAAACAATGTGTAGCGACGGATGGTAATGTTTGGCAGCGCGAGATGTTCGATCGCATGATGCGAGGAGAAGACGACTTCGCACATAAACTTGCATATATTGTTAATAACCCTAACGGATTGCCGGAAGATAGCTATTCATTATATGTAGCAGAGAATGTGCAGTATCTGCTGTAAGGGCTTTCAGGGGGTGCTTTCAGGGGGTGCACTTGTCTCAAGTGCACCAACCAAGTAGTAGTGTACCAAGTAAGCAAGAAGTGCATCAAGTAAGCAAGAAGTGTATCGTTAGTTCGGTTGGTGCACTTGAGACAAGTGCACCCCCTGCAAGAAGTGCACCAATAGTTTTGTTGGTGCACTTGAGACAAGTGCACCCCCTTGAGAGACAAGTGCACCCCCCATTCTGCTCTGTTGGTGCAGTTCTTGCTCTGGCAAGCGGCAAAGCCGAGCGGAGACAAGTGCACCCCCTTGATGTGCACCCCCCCTGCAAGTGTTAAAGATGTTAATATTATGAAAACGCAATAAGCATTTGTTCTTTGTTATATAAAAAATGTGTATTTTTGCAAGGCGAATGGAAGTGTATTTGCCACTTTTGCATTCTCTAACTTACATTATTTATATAAATAAAAACTTAATCAATTTTACTAAATACAAATCTTATGGCGAATTTATCCCGTAAAACATTGACTCTCGCAGCAGGTCTCGTACTTTCTGTGATGAGTGCTAACGCACAGCAGATGCGTGAAGGTTATGTAGAAGCTGGTAAGAACACTGGCAGCGAAAACTTCCACACCCTTATTCAGGGTTGGACTCCTGGCAGCCAGGTAACAGCAGACGACAACTTCTATATCTCACGTGTAAAGCCACGTGCTCGTTTCCGCAACGAGGCTACTCAGGTGCGTCTTGATCTCAATGCTAAGAACGACAAGAAGCTCATCGCTTGGATTCCGGTAAACAACTCTGACTTCAACGCACTTCCTAACGGCGTATTTGACTCGGAGGTATTCTCTATGTGGTCGTACGTTACACACTGGGGCAACTGGACATCTCCGCTCGGACGTATCCCGGCTGCTTTCCTCGACGTAGCTCACAAGAACGGTGTTGGTGTATCAGGTGTAGCTTCTATTCCTAACGCAAGCCTCAGCGCAAGCTGGGCGGCATGCCTTAAGGGTCTTGCTTCTCTGGACGTAGACAAGACTTCTAAGTTCTTGCAGTACTATGGTATCGACGGTCTCGGCTACAACTCTGAGTTCTATGGCGGTGGTCCTTATGTTAAGGGTGTACGCACATTCCACGCAGCCCTCGTTAAGAAGATGTTGCAGGTTAACCCGATCTTCGAGAACTTCTGGTATGACGGTACAAACGACTACGGTCAGGTTTCATTCGACGGTGGTCTCGGCAATCATAACAAGGAGACATTCGGTGACAGCAAGAACGTACGTACATCACTCTTCTTCAACTACAACTGGAACCGTGGTCAGCTCGCTCCTTCAGTAGAATTCGCAGAGAAGCTCGGTCGCGATCCGCTCGACCTTTATTGCGGTGTTAATATGCAGGGCGGTCAGCCTGGCGGCACATCATGGCCTCTCTTGGTAGATCAGCGTGTTTCTATCGGTCTTTGGGGAGCTCACTCTCAGAATATGTTCTGGGAGAGCCGTTCAGAGCTCGGTTCATCTGATGATAAGAAGCAGTTTGCTTACCTCCGCCGTACAGAGTGCTACTTCGGTGGCGGTAATCGCAACCCGGTTATCACTCCATCTGTTAAGAGTATGCACCAGTACACTGCCTATAACCCACAGTGGCACGGTATGGCTGCATTCATGACAGCACGCTCACCGCTGAGCTGGGATCTCGCTGAGGAGCCGTTCATCACTTACTTCAACCTCGGTAACGGTAAGTTCTTCAACCTCAATGGCGAGCGCAAGGTAAGCTCTCCTTGGTACAACGTAGGTATGCAGGACTACCTGCCGACATGGCACTTCTGGTTCGCTGACAAGCTCCTCGGACGTACAGCAGCTGACGTTCCTGCTACAGGACTCGACGCTCAGTTCGTATGGGACGATGCTTACTTCGGAGGTTCTACACTCAAGATTTCTGGTACAACAGCTAACGAGTATCTCCACCTCTTCAAGACAAAGTACGCTTTGAAGAAGGGCGACGTTATCACTGTTCGCTATAAGCTCAACGAGGGTGCAACAGACCTCGACCTCGTTCTCTCAGCAGAGGGCAGCGAGAGCACAGGCGTAGCTTACAACCTCTGCAAGGCAGACCGTGTAGCTGACGTTAACGAATGGGTTAAGCAGACATTCACAGTAGGTTCTGACTTCGACGGCAAGACACTTGCTCTCGTAGCTCTCAACTTCAAGAACGCTAAGAATGCTGAGGTATTGCTCGGCGAGTTCTCTATCGTTCGTGGCAAGGCGGCTACACCTGCAGCTCCGGTTATCGACGCTGCTAATACCAAGATGCTCTACAACAGCAAGGCTGGTATGGATGCTAAGATTATCTTCAACATGCCTAACAACAAGGCAGCTGGCGAGCCGTGCTACAACCTCGACGTTAAGACATCTCACTTCCGTCTCTACGCTCAGGAGGAGGGTAAGGAGCCGATGCTCATGGGTACAACAACCTCTTGGGCAGGTCTCTACTACTCAATCCCGACTACTAAGGCAAACGCTAAGGTACGCCTCGGTGTTTCTGCAGTAGCTCTTGACCACAAGACAGAGTCTGAGATTGCTTGGTCTGGCTACATGGCACCGGCTACATATGTTTACAACGATGATATCCAAAGCAGCAAGACAACTATCAAGCCGAACGAGGAGTTCACACTCGGCTACATCGACCCAGAGCACCCTGCTGCTAAGTGGGAGATTGTTAAGGACGGTAAGGTAGTTAAGAGCGGCGAAGGCAACTCTTGGACAACATCACTTGCTGACCTCGGTAGCTACGACCTTAAGGTAACTGGTAACGAGTACGGCGAGGATGGTACAGCTAAGCAGACCACACGCACATTCTCTTCTTACATACAGATTACAAGCGTAGGTACAGGTGCTCTGCCTGAGATTTACTCTCTCACAGCTAACGGTAGCGAGGAAGAGGTTTCTCTCAAGGTAGGCGAGAATGTTAAGATGGCTTACACAGGTCGCGCTGCTGACGGTTCTGGTTCACAGGGTATCGACCTGAAGGAGACACGCTTCGGTGTTCCTGCTGCAGACCTCGGACTCGTAGGCAAGAAGTCGTTCTCTATCTCATTCTGGTTGAAGATTAACAGCCTCAAGGAAGGAAAGTCGGCTACTCTCTTCAATGTTTACAACAAGCAGGATGGTTGGCCTAAGACCGACTGGGGTTGGAACTGGTCACAGATCAGCCCAGATGGCAGCTTTGATGGTATCACATTCCGTGGTACAGACGCTACATCTAACAAGGAACTCCAGTACAAGTACGGCAAGACCAAGTTCCCCGTAGGCAACTGGGTACACGTTACAATGTCGTTCGATTACAATACAGCAGGTCAGTTGCGTGCCGACATGTTCTTGGATGGTGTTAAGCAGACTGTAACAGAATGGAAGCGTTTGCAGGGTGGAAATCCTGTATTCGGTCCTGCTACATATGAGCCAACATATCAGGACGATGTTTACAGCATCACAAACGGTATGTACCTCTGCATCGGTGGTCCGCTCCACGATCGTTACGGTCTTGACGGCATTATCGACAACGTAGTAGTTTGGGATAAGGCTGTTACAGAGGCAGAAGCTAAGGCTGCTATGGGCGACCTCAACGCTAAGAGTCTCCCGGCTGGTGTTATGGCATTCTGGGACTTCGAGAAGAAGGCTACGGATAATGTTTTCACATCTGTTGGTACAAAGGCAGTGAAGGCTGGTATGCAGGATATGGTTGCAGGTGGTGGCGAAGGTCAGGCTACTCTCCAGTTTGTTGAGCCAACTTACATCGCAGGTTCACCGTTCGTATCAGGCGAGACATATAAGGTAGAGACCAAGCCGTCATGGACTTCTAAGAATGCTACATTCGCTGACATTACTGGTAACGGCGAGGCTGGTTCTGCAAACGTTTCGTTCCGCACAGGTGGCGACTACGACGTAACTCTTACACTCTCTAACGCTCTTGGTAAGGCTGAGAAGACATTCTCTGTAATCAAGGTGGCTTATCCTACTGGCGTTGACGCTGTAGAGGGCGCAGAGATGAAGGCTTACACAGTAGGCGAGGACGCAGTGGTAGAGTTCGCTGAGGCTGGCGCATACGAGGTTAGCGTTTACACAACAGCTGGTGAGCAGGTGGCTCGCAAGGCTGCTCAGCTCAACGCTGGCAACGTGGTTAACGTACACCTCGCTAAGGCAGGCATCTACGTGCTTAATGTGAAGAAGGACGGCAAGACAGTTCGCACTGTTAAGCTTATCCGTAAGTAAATAAAGCAGACGAGTGGGTGGGTAGACAGGGAGGCAATTCCCCTTGTCCACTCGTCTTCTCGTCTTCTTGCCAACTAAAAGAATACCTAATCAACAAAACAATATCTAAATGAACAACAAGAAAACAACACTCCTCGCATCCATGCTTCTGTGTGGCTGCGTGTTCGGTTATGCTCAGCGTACTCCGACTCATCCGTTGGACATCCAGGACAAGGGTGACCAGTACCTCCTCGAGAACATCTGGAACTGGGAAGCTGGCACACCTCCGCGCGAAGTGAGCGAAATGGACGACCAGTTCTACATCTCACGCGTTCGCCCATTGCCGCGCATCGCTGAGGCTGACGACTATCAGGCAGAGGTTAGCAAGCAGGCTAAGCCCGGTCGTAAGATGTGTCTCTGGACTCCGCTCGACGACCCAACTTCTTCTTGGAAGGCTCTTCCGCGCTATTGCTTCGAGGGCGACAACTTCTCAATGTGGTCATACCTTAACATCCACGGCAACTGGACAGCACCTTGGTTCCGCGTAACTGGCGGTCTGTCTGACGTTGCTCACAAGAATGGTGTAGCGGTAGGTTGCGTTGCTTCTATTCCTTGGAATGCCAATGTAAACCTTTATGCAGCAAGCGGTTGGGGCAAGACCTTCGGCGAGCTGACAAAGAAGAACTCTGACGGCACTTACAAAAACGTAGAGCGCTTCGTTAAGATTCTCAAGTACTACGGCATCGACGGCGTTGGTGTGAACTCAGAGTTCAATGCCAGTGCTGCTACAATGAAGCAGATTCGAGGTTTCTTCGCTGAGTGCCATAAGGAGGCTGAGAAGATCGGTTGGAAGTTCCAGCTCCACTGGTATGACGGTACTAACGACTACGGTGGCATCACATTCGACCAGGGTCTTGGTGCTCACAACAAGGCTCAGTTCGGTGATAAGGACAACATCGTTACCGACATGATGTTCTCTAACTACAACACCGGTAGTGGTACTCTCAAGAACACTGCAGCATATGCAAAGAGCCTTGGTCGCGATCCGTACGACTACTATAAGGGTTTCGATATCCAGGGCCGTGCGCTCCACGCTTCAAGCTCTAACTGGAACGACCTCAACGACGTGGAGGCTTCTGTAGGCTTCTGGGGTGCTCACTCACAGGGCCTTATCCACCAGAGTGCTACCGACTATGGTACATCTGACGTGGCTATCCAGCAGGCTTACCTCGACAAGCAGGAGATGGTGTTCAGCGGTGGCAACCGCAACCCGGCTAACACTCCTGACATCCTCGGATGGAGCGACGTCGTAACACTCGCTAACGGCAGCCTGAAGGGCAAGTTCCACGGTGTAGCAAGCTACGTAACAGCTAAGTCTACTATCCAGCAGGTACCGTTCGTTACACGCTTCAACCTCGGTAACGGTCTTACATTCAAGAACGAGGGTGAGGTGGCGTTCAACCACAAGTGGCACAACATCGCTACTCAGGACTTCCTGCCGACATGGCGTTGGTGGATTGTTGACGGCAACGAGAGCGCAAAGAGCGGCAATCTCGCTCAGGCTGAGCTGACATGGGACGACGCTTACTGGGGTGGCTCTTGCCTCCGCCTGAAGGGTCAGACAACAACATCTCGTGTAAAGCTCTTCAAGACCTTGCTCAAGACAGAGCCTTCATACAACATCTCTCTTACATATAAGATGAGCAACGAGCTCGACACACACGCTAAGTTGTTCGTAGCTCTCAAGGGCAAGCTCACAGAGTACAAGGAAATTGCTATCCCTGCAGCTGAGAAGTTCGGTCAGTGGACAACATTCACCACTACTCTCGACAAGCTCGGTCTGAAGTCGGGCGACGAGATTGCAATGATCGGTATCCGCCTCGACAACACTGCCAAGGACTACAACATGCTCGTTGGTGAGCTCGCAGTTCGCAATTCGCAGCAGAAGTTCGCACCGGTTGCTCCGAAGATTAAAGAGATTAATGTTCTCCGCGGTAAGGACAAGACTTGCGACTTCAAGATTCGCTACGCTGCCAAGGAAGAGACCGGCGGCGTTAAGACATACAACGACGAGGTAGATACATGGTACTACGAGATTTGGTTCCAGCAGAAGGGCGAGAAGGAGCAGTACCTCACAGCTACAACATCTTGGGCAGCTTACGTAATCGACGCTCCGATGGTAGCCGACCTCGAGAAGCGCGACTGCCGCTTCGGTGTACGCGCCGTTTCTCCTGACGGTCAGCAGAAGAGCGAAATCTCTTGGAGCGAGTACCAGACAGTGGAATACGACACACCGTCTACAGAGGTAGCTATCGACCGCCAGGTTATCAAGCCGAACGAGCAGTTCAAGGTTTACTACGAGGACCAGTTCGCACCGAACGCTCAGTCGTTCCGTCTGCTCAACGCACAGACAGGTGCTCAGGTAGGCGAGAAGTACTCAAATTGCAACCAGTTCACAACTTCTGTAGCAGAGGTTGGCGTTTACGACCTCGAGGTTGTTAACGATAAGGGTGCAAAGGAGATATTCCGCGGCAAGGTAATCATCTCTCCGGAGAAGACAGGTGCTGTGCCGGTTGTTGAGACCGTAACTGCTGACAAGGAAACAGCTGAGACAACAGAGGAGATCAAGCTCAACTACACATCACGCGACGGTGAGGGTAAGGTGTCACGCGGTCTTGTTGTTAAGGATCCGAACATGCTCCTTATCCCGGCAGAGGTAACACTCGACGGCGGTAACAACACAAGCATGGCTTACTCTTACGCTCTCTGGGTTAAGGTAGACAACTATGCTCACGACAAGCAGGGTACAAACCTCATCCAGAAGAACACTATCTCTGACAGATGGCCGCACAACAACTGGGGTGACCTCTGGGTACAGGTTCGTCCGCAGATCAACGCTGGCGAGCACGACTGCAACAGCAACCACCTTGCAAACGAGGTATCGTTCAACACCTTCGGCTGGACAGCTCACGACAACCCGAGAGAGTCGATGATGTCTACAGGTTACGCACTCAACCCGGGTGTTTGGAACCACATCGTTGTTACTCAGTCTTCTGACAAGCAGCAGAAGATCTACTTCAACGGCAAGTGCGTAGCAGGTCCTAACAACTTCTCTTCTTCTTCACTACGTGAGAATAGCACTGACAACCGCATTAATACTTCTGAGCACGCTAACGTGTTCATCGGTGGTGGCGGTGTTTACAAGGCAGGTCTGAACGCAACTATCGACGAGGTTCAGGTTTGGAACAAGCCTCTTACCGACGCTGAGGTAGTTCGCGCAATGCAGGGCTACGCAGCTAACGAGGTGCCTGAGGGACTTATGGGCTACTACACCTTCGAGGAGATGGACAAGAGCGACTCTACATTCGTCAACCTTGGTAAGGCAGGTGCTCAGTACAAGGCAAGAATGGTTGTGATGGCTGGCTCTGGCGGTGAGAACACTTCTACAGCATCTTACAAGACAGTAGGTGCAAACAACGAGGTAACAGGCTATCCTGGCATCGACGGTACACTCGAGGTTAAGACTTCGCACACATGGCAGCTCAACGGCGGCCGCATCTCTTCAGAGACCGACAAGGCTGCTGTCGTAACATTCGCTCGTCCGGGCGAGTATGAGGCAGGCGTTAAGCTCACCAACTTCTGGGGCGAGTCTGAGAAGGCACTTGAGAACGTACTCGTTATCACAGGTGTTGACGCAATCAACGACGTTAAGGACGCAGCAGGCTTCTCTGTTTATCCTAACCCGTTCGTAGAGAGCGTTAACCTCCGCTTCGCTGAGGGTGGCTTCTACACCATCAACATCGTAAGCGCAGCAGGTGCAGTGCTCCAGAGCAACGACTTCCGTGCTGATGCCGGCGAGACAGTGAACGTAGCTGTTCAGGGTGGCAAGGGCATGTACATCGTACAGGTGCTCAAGAACGGCAAACCGTTCAAGGCTCTCAACGTAATCAAGAAGTAATAACAACGAATAGTGAACCGGCGGGCGGCGGTGCCACTCCGCCGGTTCCACCTATATTCATTTATTAAAAAACAAACAATGAACAACAAATCAAACGAGAAAAGCAGTATGGTGCTGAAAGCAGCCTTTGCGATGCTCGCAGCAGGTCTGCCTATGCAGTATGCGTCTGCTAATGGCAACGTGGCTCCTAATGCTTTGACACAGGCTCAGGGCTCTGTCGTTCAGGGTACTGTTAAGGATGGTACTGGCGAACCACTCATCGGCGTTAGCGTCGTAGTGAAGGGTGCCACTGGTCTTGGCGTAGTGACCGACATCGACGGTAACTACAAAATCAACGTTAAGGACAAGAACGCTGTCTTGGTGTTCTCTTACATCGGCTACACACCGCAGGAGGTAAAGATTGGCGGTCGTGCAAGCGTAGATGTAACCATGAAAGACGAGAGCTCAGTGCTCAAGGAGGTCGTAGTAACCGCCATGGGTATCAAGCGTAAAGAGTCGTCACTTACTTACTCTACACAGCAGGTGAAGGCTTCTGACCTCAACCGTGTGCAGGATCCGAACGTTGCCAACTCTCTCGAGGGTAAGGTATCTGGTGTAACCATCACTCCGTCAGCAGGTGGTGCAGGTGGTGCTTCTAAGATTATCCTCCGTGGTAACAAGTCAATCCTCGGTTCGTCTACTCCGCTTATCGTTGTTGACGGTGTTCCTATGAACAACTCGCAGCGCGGCCAGGTAGGCTCAGGTGCAAACATGCTTACAACAGGCGTATCTGAGGGTAGCGACGCTCTCTCAATGATTAACCCTGACGATATCGAGTCTATCAACGTGCTGAAGGGTGCCAACGCTGCTGCTCTTTACGGTTCGGAGGCTGCCAACGGTGTCCTCATGATCACCACAAAGAAGGGTCGCGAGGGTAAGGTAGGCGTTAACTTCTCTTCTAACGTAACATTCGATACTCCGCTCACAACTCCGAAAATTCAGAACGTTTACGGTGCTGCTATCGACGAGAACGCTCACACAATGAGCATCAGCAGCTGGGGCAATAAGGTATCTTCACGTACCAACGACCAGCTCATCGTCCAGACTCCGATGTATGGTGAGCACTTCGGCAATACAATGAACGAGGTACACCTCCGCAACCGCGCGGGCGACGACGTTGCCGACTTCTTCAAGACTGGTGTGACAACCAACAACTCTATCGCCCTCTCAGGTGGTACAGACAAGATGAGCAGCTACTTCTCTTATGGTAACTCTCACGCAAACGGTATGATTGACAACAACTCATACAACCGTCACACTTTCTCTTTCCGTCAGAACTTCAAGCTCTACGACCGTGCTACTATCGACGTGTCGATGAACTACATCCAGACAAAGACAAAGAACCGTCCTGGTGGTGGTATCACAATGAACCCGATCTACCACTTGTACATGATGCCGCGTAACATCGATCTCGGCTACTATCGCGATAACTACCGCGTTAACAACGCTTCTTGGCTCACAGGCTACCAGACATACTTCAAGCGTGAGGGCAGCAACTATACAAAGGTTAAGGAGCAGGGCACAGTAACAGGTCAGCCGATGCAGAACTGGGCTTACTCAGCTCAGGGCCAGAACAACCCGTACTGGCTTATTAACCAGAACTCAAGCGTAGCTAAGGAAGACCGTTTCTTCGGTAACGTGACTGGTTCACTCGACATCTACGACGGTCTTTCGTTCCAGGCTCGTTTGGGTATGGACTTCACAAAGTACGAGAGCGAGTCGAAGCGTTACGCTACAACATGGCTCCCGGCTTCTATGGAAGACCTCGGTCGCTACTGGTGGAGCTACTCTAAGACAACCGACCTCTACACCGACTTCATGCTTACTTACAACAAGACATTCGGCGATTGGGACGTTTCTGCAACAGCAGGTTATGTAGGCCACATCCGCAAGTCGTACGGTCATAGCAACGACGTAACAGCTACATATTACTATGGTGACCGCGAGCACCTCTCTACAATGGCTAACTACTTCTCTACAGCAGCCGGTGGTCCTGGCGCTACATCTCCAAGCCAGAGCTCTGACTGGAACAAGGGTGCTGTTGTAACAGGTCAGATCGGTTGGAAGGAAATGGTTTACTTCGATGGTTCATACCGTCGCGACTGGTACCGCGCCTTCCGTCAGTTCAAGGATCGTGGTACGCCTGAGGATTACGGCTACTTCGGCTTCGGTGCGAACGCTATCGTAAGCAACCTCGTTAAGCTCCCAGAGTGGTTCAACTACTTGAAGTACCGCGCTTCTTACTCAGAGGTAGGTAACTCTATCCCGGGTATCGTTTACGCTGGTGCTACACGCAACTTCGAGACAGGTGCGTTGGTTCCGTCTTCATGGGCTACCTTCAAGGATCCGCGTCCTGAGAAGACAGCTTCTTTCGAGACCGGTATCGAGGCATTGTTCCTCAACAACCGCTTGAGCCTCGACTTGACATACTACAACTCTACCATGTCTAACCTCTACCTCGTTGGTACCAATGCTTCTGGCAAGTCTATCCCGATGAACTCTGCTAAGATTCGCAACCAGGGTATTGAGGCTACTATCGGCTACGACTTCAAGTTCGGTCAGCTCCGTTGGAAGACATCTTACAACCTCTCTTACAACGACAACAAGATCCTCCGTACAGCTTATGACGAGGAGACCGGTAAGGAGAATGTCATCGCTACATACGTAGGCGGTGTGCAGGTGCTCTACAAGGAAGGCGGCTCAATGGGCGACATGTACGTAACAGACATCAAGCGCGACGAGAACGGTCACTACGTTCTTAACGCTAAGGGTGGTTTGTCAATGGAGACAGAGTCAAGCAAGACATACGGCAAGTATGTAGGCAACCAGAACGCTAAGTGGCAGATGGGTTGGTCTAACACATTCACATGGAAGGACCTCTCTCTCTCGTTCCTCATCAACGGACGTATCGGTGGCAAGGTGCTCTCTATGACAGAGTCGTTCCTCGACGGTGCAGGCTTGTCACAGCGCACAGCTGACGCTCGCCTCTACGCTGAGAAGAACAAGATCTACGCTGACGCTATCTATGGCAACAACATCCTGGGTATCCGCCTCGACGATGGTTCAGGTCGTATCGTTCCTATCGAGTCTTACTACAACTCAGTTGGTGGTGTAACTCCTCAGGACATCGAGCGCTACCTCTACAGCGGTACCAACTTCCGTCTGCGTGAGCTCTCTCTCGGTTATACATTCCGCAACCTCTTCGGCCAGAACAAGAACCTGAGCCTCTCGTTCATCGCTCGCAACTTGTTCTTCCTCTACAAGGACGCTCCGGTTGACCCAGACGTATCGCTCTCTACTGGCACTGGTCTCGGTGCATTCGAGGTATTCAATATGCCGTCGTCACGTTCGTTCGGCTTCTCATTGAATGTAAACTTCTAAACCAATTCAAAAAAGTAAAAAAGAATTATGAAAAATTCAAAGATATTTGTTTACGCTGCGCTTGCGCTCTCTGCCTTCGGTATGCAGTCGTGTCTCGACTACGACACCCCGGGTGACGAGTTCAACGCAAACCAGACCATCGTGCCTCCAGTGATCAGCTCTGGTAAAGCAGATGTCATCGACTACGAGAAGGTGATTTCTGACGAGGGTGTTGCAGAGGCTATCATGGCACTTGACGATAACATCCGTACAGCTCAGACCGGTGTTTACGGTATCCGTGGCGGTAAGGACGGTGCTGCTCTTGAAGCACACGCTTACCAGTTCTGCTACACACTCGGTCCTGACAACTACGTACAGTACTTCTGCGTACCTCACTACGACTTCCCGTACTCTAACTTCACATTGCGTTCTACATACGACATGTGTAAGGGCTCTATCGGTGGTCCTGGCAGCGGCTTCTCTTCAGCTAAGCTCTACATCGCTCCGCTGTTGAACACAGAGAAGATCGACTCAGTTCCTGAGTTGAAGGCTATCTTCCTTACTCTCTTCAACTACTCGGCTATCGAGAACGCCGACCTCTTCGGTCCGATGCCTTATGAGGAGTTCAAGGCTCTGCGCGACAAGTCGCCGTTCGAGTACAACGACGTACGTACAATCTACTACGGTGTCAAGAAGAACCTCGACGACGCTATTGCTTGTCTGAAGTACTACAAGGACAACCGTTCTCAGGCTTACAAGGAGCAGCTGGCTAACGTAATGTACAGCTACCTCACTATCGTTAACGAGCCGTATTCAAAGACTTGGGAGGATATGGAGCCGTGGATCCGCTTTGCCAACTCACTCAAGCTCCGCATGGCTATCCACATGAGTGGCATCGAGCCGGAGACAGCTAAGACATGGGCAGAGGAAGCAGTTCGCGACGGTGTCATCACCGACGTTGACAATGAGGTTGCCATCTATCCGGCATTCTCTGGCAAGGATCACCCGCTGGTTGAGATCACAGGTTGGAGCGACGCCGTTATGGGTGCTTCTTTCCTGAACCTGCTTGAGAACCTCGACCACCCGTACATGAAGTATCTCTTCACAAAGAACAGCGTAGGTCTTGCTAAGTCTCCGCAGGCTGTAGAGGGTTCTTCTTGCCCGGCTACCACACCGATGAACTCTGTATACGTAGGTATGCGTGACGGTGTTGCTCCTGGTGAGGGTCAGGCAGCAGCCAACAACCCGTACTGTGGCTACTCTATGCTCGACAAGGCTTACTTGGCTCAGACTCAGGCTCCTCTCTTCCTCATGAAGTGCTCAGAGGTTTACTTCCTCCTCGCTGAGGGCGCTCTCCGCGGTTGGAACATGGGCGGTACAGCTAAGCAGTTCTACGAGCAGGGCATCCGCAACGCTTCTCTTGAGGCCCGTTCGTTCATGGGCAACAAGTACAACCAGCTGGTTGACGACTACCTCAACGTTGAGGCCCCGAAGGGCATCCCGTACGTTGACCCACAGGGTCTCACCCCCGACATGCCGAGCGTAACAAAGATCGGCGTTAAGTGGAACGAGGGTGACTCTCAGGAGACTAAGCTCGAGAAGATCATCACTCAGAAGTACATCGCTTCTTTCCCGTACAGCTACGAGTCATGGGTTGACCTCCGTCGTGTAGGCTATCCTAAGCTCTTCCCGATTCTCGGTGTAGCTGACGGCGACGGCACAATCGGCGCTGGCGATCCTTGGGTACAGACAAAGGAGAATATCATGCGTCGTATTCCTTGGGCTTCTGACGATCCTCAGACTAAGGAGGATATCGCTAACACTGGTATCCCAGCTCTCGGTGAGGGTGCTACGGATACTCAGGGTCAGCACCTCTGGTGGGATAACGGAGCTTCTAACTTCTAATCCGCACGTTTAGATTTGTATATATAAAAATGGGCAGGACTCCGATTTCGGAGCCCTGCTTTTTTTGTTTAATAGGTCCTAATCCCAAATTTCTATATAACTTTTGGGATTACAATCCCAAATTTATATATGATTTTTGGGATTAGGGGATTTTTTCGAGATGAAGTGGAATTCACGTCGTGCCAATACTCAATTCCCTTCTTCGTTCCTAACAGCGTATGATGTGAAGGAAAAGGCAGTGGTGACTCCCGAGAACTGGATAGAATGGGTTGTGTAGGGTGCTATGAAGCTATAAATAAAATCGAGTAGGCGAAAATATCTACCATATCTTCCATTCGGCGCACAACGTGCTGTGTATCAGTGAAGTAATGGCTGGAAGATACCTGACCAATAGGGGTTATCTTCCAGCCTATCTCCCAGCGCATCTTCCAGCTCATTTTCCATCCGTCTCTCTGCTAATATGTAGGGTAGGGGTTCGTTCGTTTCTTGATTGTTTGTTCGTTTCTTGATTGTTTGTTCGTTTCTTGATTGCTTGTTCGTTTACGGTGTTTTATCGTAGCGTGGCAATCTTGTTGTTGTAGCGTGGCAATCTTGTTGTTGTAGCGTGGCAATCTTGTTGTTGTAGCGTGGCA
>OKRS01000039.1_pt1 | contig 90609 bp, 78 predicted proteins | sample 1601191 | NCBI WGS metagenome assembly OKRS01 (sample SAMEA3541509, study PRJEB24748) | human gut metagenome | biome: human gut; feature: human-associated habitat; material: faeces | place: China | collected 2012
ATATTATCTGTACAAAAAATACCCCCTCTGTGTCTAAAATAAGTTTACCACTTCATACAGAGGTTCCAGGCGGTATTGTTGATACTGATACCAAAGTTGTTGATAATGAATTGACCTTTGCAGATGGCACGCTTACTTCTAAAATTACTGATAATGCCGGTAAATTTTTTGAAAGCACTGTAGAAGGCATTGCTTCCCAGGAGTGGGTAACCAACCAGCTGGAAGGCATTGGCGGGACTGATACTGTTACTACCGCACAGGCTGATGGCAATGGTTATGTAACAGTTAGCGGTGGTAAGGGTGATGACGGTAACTATAATTATACTGTAGGCTTCAATGAAAATAAGCTCATGGAAACCATTCAGGAAAATGACAAGGATACCATTACTACTGCGGCATCCGGTCATGCGATTATTACTGTGGAAAATAACTTGACTGATACCGATAATAAGAATTACGTAATCGGTATCAATGAGGATGCTCTGAAGGGCTTCATTAAAGACAATACTCAGGACACCAACACCGTTACTACAGTAGCTGTTAATACCAATATCCTGACGATTGAAGATAAAGGTGCAGACGGCAATTATGCATATGAGCTTGGCATTAATAGCGAGCAGTTGGGCGATTTTGTTAAGCAGTATGATACCAACACCATTACTACCGTAGCGGATGACGGCAATGGTTATGTAACTGTTACTGAAGCGCCTGATCCTAACCAGAGCGGCAACCATGCTTACACTGTATCTTTTAATGAGCAAAAGTTGAACGAGGCAATTGAAGCTCAGGACAGATACGTTAACGGCGGCAGCATCAGTGAAAAAGGCAAAATCAGCCTGACCCTGCAAAATGTCGAAGCGCCTATTGAGCTGGATGGCCAGCTGAAGGATGCACAGCTGACTGAAATTGAGAGAGACAAGGCAGCCGGAACCGCTACTCTGGTAGTAAAAGACGGCTACACCAATGAAGAAGTACGCAGACTGACGATTGACGATATCGCAAGCAAGGCACAAAACGATAAAGAGCATGCTGAATTCAGAGAGCATTTCAGCGAGCTTGATCATCGTGTTGACAATCTCGGCAGCCGCGTTGACAAGGTTGGCGCCGGTGCTGCCGCTCTCGCAGCGCTGCACCCGATGGATTTCGATCCCGATGACAAACTGACCTTTGCAGCAGGCTACGGCAACTACAAGGGCAGAAACGCTGCTGCGGTAGGTGCGTTCTACCGTCCGGATGAAAAGGTTATGCTGAGCGTAGGCGGAACCTTCGGCAATGGCGAGAATATGGTGAACGCAGGTATCTCCTTCTCCCTGGACCGTACCGCACGCGTAAGCAATTCCCGTACGGCGATGGCTAAGGAAATCGTAGATCTGAGAGCTAATGTAGCTAACCTCACCGCGCTTGTAGGTCAGCTGACCGCAGGCATGGGCGGCACGATTGAGATGGACAGAATGAAGCTCTTCCCGGATGTTCCCGAAAACCACTGGGCTTACGAATACATCGGCCGTCTGGCGGCAGCAGGCATCGTTGAGGGTTATCCTGACGGCATGTTCAACGGCAACCGTATGATGAGCCGCTACGAATTCGCAGCAATGCTGTACAGAGCGCTTGAAAAAGGCGTGAAGCTGGATCACAAGCTGGTTCGTGAATTTGAACCCGAAATGGGCCGTATCCATGTTGCCCGCATCTCCGGTGCGGATGGCGACAGAGGAAAGATTGAACGTGTACGCGTATACGGCGGCGACAATCGTGACCACTACGGCAGCAAGCTGAAATGAAAATGCAGGCAGCTGCATAATCTAAACCTTAAATAAACACTCCCTTTTCTATAATTAAAAGAGGAGAACACCCAGTCCTTTACAGGATAAAAGGTGTTCTCCTCTTACTTTTGTTTTACACAGTTTTTTGCTTAATCCCAGCGCTTGAGCATGTCCTCAATAATTTCCTTATTGGTTTTGCGGCGCTTCTTCTCGTAGTTACGGAAGTTGTTATCTCTGTGGTCGGTGGAGTAGTCGGCGTAATCGAAGTCATCGTAGCTGCGTTCGTAGCTGCGGTTGTAGTCGCCGTGGCCATCGTCCAGGGAGAGGGGGATTTGCTGTGTGTAGGTATAGGGTTGTGTGTACATGATTGACCTCATAGATTTTGGAAGAATTGGCTGTGCAATTAATATATCCTTACGCCTGGTTTTCGAGAGAGCCTCTCCTTGGGGAGAGGTGGCATCGCAAAGCGATGACGGAGAGGGGATTTCTCTAAAGCAACGTTGCCGGCTTTCCCCTATCAGTCACCCTATCGGGTGACAGCTCCCCCTAGGGGAGCCTTCTCTTGCCCTATTGGTAATGCATCTTGCCTCTCTAATGAAGACATTGCAGTTTGCGAGTCGTTTTCTTCTTCCCGTTTCCTATTACATATAATTATGCTCTTTTACATGGTCGGAGTGCAGCAGCTGCTCTGCTTTTTCACTCAGCGGTTTTTCCAGGAAGTCCTTATAAAGCTCCTGTACATCCGGATTGTTGTGGGACTGGTGCAGAGGACGGTTGCTGTCGATGGTATAGAGCTTATTGCCAAGTACGTCGGCACGCTCTTCGCCGTCATGAATCGGCTGGCCGCCGCCGCCAACGCAGCCGCCGGGGCAGGCCATAACTTCCACGAAGTCATAATGAACCTTGCCTGCTTTCAGCTCGTCAAGCAGCTTGCCTGCATTACCCAGACCGCTTACGGTACAGGTGCGCAGTGTTGCGCCGCCAAGGGTGAATTCACGTACCTTGCGGCCTTCTGTGCCGCGGACGTCGGTGAAGGCATCTTCGGGAGCTTCCTTGCCTTCGATTACATGGTAGGCAGTACGCAATGCTGCTTCCATTACGCCGCCGCTGGCACCGAAGATAACTCCGGCGCCGGTGCTCTGGCCCAGCGGATTATCAAAGGGCTGTTCGTCCAGCATTGCCGGGTTGATGTGCTCGGCACGCAGCAGGCGGATAAACTCGCGCGTGGTGAGTACAATATCTACATCATGGGTGCCGCTGCTGCGCATAGAGAAGAGAGCGGCCTCGCGTTTTTTGGAAACGCAGGGCATGATGGAAATAGAGCAGATTTCCTTCGGCTTCAGGCCCTTCTTCTGTGCAAAATAGGATTTTGCCAGCGCACCGAAAATCTGTTGCGGAGATTTGGTGGTAGAAAGGTTAGGCACGAAGTACGGATGAGTTTTGTTTACATAGCTTACCCAGCCGGGGCAGCAGGAGGTGAACATAGGCCAGCTGTGGTCCTGCGGCTTTTGCAGATACTCTAAAAGCTCGCTTGCTTCCTCCATGATGGTAACGTCGGCAGCGTAGCAGGTATCGAAGACATAATCGAAGCCGATTTTCTTCAGTGTTGCTACCATGCGGCCTTCGGTTGCCAGCTCGGGCGGCAGGTTAAAGGCTTCGGCCCAGGCGGTGCGTACTGCAGGTGCAACCTGTACTACGGTTACCTTATTGGGATCGGCCAATACGTCATAAATTTTGGGAACATCGTTACGCTCCTTCAGCGCGCCAACGGGGCAGTGGGTGATACACTGACCGCAGAGGCTGCAGTCACTGTCCTCAATGGAAACATTGCCGGCAACGTCTACGGTAGTACGGGCACCGGTGTTCTGCACATCCCAGATATGCAGCTTTTGCACCTTGTCACAAATCTGGACGCAGCGCATGCATTTGATGCATTTTTTGGAATCGCGGATGAGCGGGAACTCCTGGTTCCAGGGAGTGTCGACAACATCGCGCTCATAGGGAATATCGTAAATACCAAGATCATTGGCCAAAGTCTGCAGGCTGCAGTTGCCGCTGCGCACGCAGGTTGCGCACATGCAGTCATGCTGGGATAAAATCAGCTCCACGTTGGTGCGGCGGATGCTGCGGGCCTTAGGGGAGTTGGTATAAACTACCAGACCTTCCTGTACCGGAGTGGTACAGGCGGTAACTACACGGTTCTGTCCCTGAATTTCAACTACGCAGACCTTGCAGGCACTGATTTCGTTGATGCCTTTAAGATAACACAGGCGGGGGATTTCGATGCCGACAGTGGCAGCAGCCTGCATGATTGTTGTCCCCTGGGGAACGGAAACTTTTTGTCCGTCGATTGTCAGGTTTACCATTTTAAGGTTCTGCCTCCTTTCAGTGTGCTGAAGCCGAATTTGTCGCAGCGCAGGCAGCGTCCTGCTTCCTGGCAGGCTTCCTGCTTGGTCATGCCGCATTCAATCGGCTCAAAGGTATGTTTACGTTCGCCTGCTTCGGTTTCGTGCATTTGGATACGGCCGCAGGGACGTTTATCGTCAATAGACGGGTCGGGAATAACTACATCACAGGAAATGGTGTGATTATAGCCCAGATATTCATCAATATTAGCGGCAGCAACCTTACCGGCAGCAATAGCACGGATTACGGTTGCAGGACCGGTTACGCAGTCGCCGCCGGCGAAGACGCCTTCATTGTTGGCAAGCTCACTGCTTGAGAGTGCGGAAATAGTACCGCGTTTGATTTTGATGCCGGCTTCCTCGAACGGACGCAGCTCAATGCCCTGACCGATAGCAACAACGATAACGTCGCAGGGAATGCGCTCCAACTCTACGTCAGCGTGAATCGGACGTGCACGTCCCCAGGCATCGATAGGACCGATGATTTGCGGTTCAGCCCAGAGAGCGGCCACATTACCTTCGGCATCTGCTTCAATGTGATGCGGAGCCTTTAAGCCGTACAGCTCAGCGCCCTCGGCAATAGCACCTTCGATTTCTTCGGGCAGCGCTGTCATGTCATCCTGACGACGGCGGTAGGCGATGATAACCTTTTTGGCACCGAGACGGATGGAGCTGCGGGTGCAGTCCATAGCAACGTTGCCGCCGCCGATAACAACAACGGTTTTATCCTTAAAGTCAGGCATTTTTTCCTCACCGATGTTGCGCAGCATTTCTACCGCACTGATAACACCGTGGGAATCCTCGCCTTCAATACCGATTTTTTTGTCGGTGTGAGCACCGATGGCAATATAAACCGCGTCAAACTCCTCACGCAGCTTTTCGAAGGGGATATCGCCCTCCTCGTTACCGATTCTGGTGTTGAGATGTACTTCTACGCCGGTGGACAAAATAGCGTCTAGGTCCTCCTGCAGGCGTTCACGCGGGAAGCGGTAAGCAGGAATGCCGTAGCGCAGCATGCCGCCGAGCTTGCTCTTTTCTTCGAACACAACAGCATGATGGCCCATCAGCTCCAGATAGTAGGCTGCGGACATACCGCTGGGGCCACCGCCGATGATAGCGATACGTTTGTTGGTAGCAGGCTGCTTTTCGGGCAGCGGAACAGTGTTGCTGGGCGCGTTATCGACAGCCATACGCTTCAGACCGCGGATATTGATAGGAGCATCAATCATGCTGCGGCGGCAGCGTGCTTCACAGGGATGCTCGCAGATAAGACCGCAGGCAGTCGGGAAGGGGTTATCCTTGCGGATGAGCTTGACAGCGTCGGCATAACGGCTTGCGCCAACCAGTGCAATGTAACCGGGGATATCAACCTGTGCCGGGCACAAAGCAACGCAGGGGATAGAATGATGGACGTTGACAGAGCATTTGCCCTTCTTTATGTGGTTAATGTAATCTTCACGGAAGCCTTCCAGACCGGCCAAAACCATTTTGGCTGCTTCGAAGCCGATGGCGCAGTCAGCGCTGTTGGCAACATTTTGCGCAGTGCTTTCGATTAAATCCAGAGTGTGCATGTCAGCCTTGCTGGCGAGCACGTCTTCCATAAGATTCTGCAGCTGCGCGAGGCCTACACGGCAGGGTACGCATTTGCCACAGGTTTGTGCGTGGCAGACTTTGAGGAACGACAGCTGCAGGTCAACAGGGCACAGTCCCGGGGGGCTGGCGATGATGTGTCGTTCCAGGTCCTTGTACAAGCGCTCGACCGTAAGCTGTGCCTGGTCGGGTGTTTCGATTCTTAAACGGCTCATAATTTTCCTCCAAAAAGCATACACTAAATATATAAAGGTATAAACTATATTATACAGAAAAAAGCTGAATTTCGCAATAATAAAGAAGATAGTTTTTATGTAACAATCTGAGCAAAACAAGCTCGCAAGCGCTTTTTTCGTCTGCTGCCGCAGCAAAGCATTCTTGCGGAGGCTATGCTTTTTTTGCCGTATTTTTTGTGTTATACTAATACTGAGCTTTTTAGAATTAATGCTGTCGGCAGAACGTTTGCATCCGGCAGCTTAAAATATTGGAGGGTTGGATATGCAGCTTACTGCTACACATTATATAAGCCTGGCTGTAACGCTTCTGGTGACGCTGCTGCCGGGGCTTTTGGCAGCCAGAAGGGTGAAGTCTGCCGATGATTATAACGTAGGAGGCCGCAGCTCGGGCGCAGGCCTTGTCGCGGGCACGATTATCGGCACGATTGTCGGTGGCGCTGCTACCGTTGGTACGGCGCAGCTTGGCTTTAAGCTGGGGCTGACGGCTTGGTGGTTTACGCTCGGCAGCGGCATTGCGCTTTTGCTGATGGCGGCGTTTTATGCTGTGCCCTTGCGCCGCAGCTCACTGACCACCGTAGCGGAGTATCTCGTTACGGATTATGGCAAGCCTGCGGGGTGGCTGGCGACCTTCAGCGCCTGCGCCGGTATTTTTTTCAGCATCGTAGCGAGCACGCTGACGGCGTTGCATCTCATTGCAGGCTTGTTCGGCGTACCGCTTTTGGCTGCAGCGGCCATTGTTATCGCTGTTACTTTGCTGCTGGTGTTTTTCGGTGGCCTCAGCAGCAGCGGAATGGCCGGGATTTTTAAGATTGTGCTGATTTTCGCCAGCATTTTCGTCGGCGGCGTGATGGCCTACGCCGATATGGGACATTGGCAGGGCTTGACGCAGAGCTTTGCGGCATATCCCTGGTTCAGCCTTTTCGGACGCGGCGTGGAGGACGGTCTTGTCAGCCTCGGTTCGATGATAGTGGGCGTTATTTCTACGCAGACCTATGTGCAGGCGCTGTTTTCGGCGCGCGATACCAAAACTGCATCTGTTGGCTGCTGTGCTGCCGCACTGATAGTAATTCCCGTGGGATTGCCGTCAGTAATGATCGGTATGTTCATGCATCTGCACCATCCGGAGATAAATTCTATTGACGCACTGCCGCTGTATCTCGTTACCTATCTGCCGCAATGGCTCGGAGGTATCGGCCTGGGCGCCGTGCTGCTTTCGGCCCTGGGCTCAATCGCAGGCCTGGCGCTGGGCGTAGGTACGATGATTTCGCGTGATATCGTCAGCAAAATCTGGCTTAAGGCTACGGCTGCAGGCCAACTGTGGGCAAGCCGCCTGAGCGTGCTGGCCGTTTCTGTCACTGCGATGGTGTTTGTCTTTATGCACCTTGATTCGTCGGTGCTGGAGTGGAATTATCTCTCCATGGCGCTGCGGGGCAGCGGTATCTTTCTGCCGCTGACGTTCTGCATTTTCTTCCCGGGCAGGGTGCGCGCTTCAATGGGCGTGGCTGCTATGGGTGCAGGCATTTTTGCGGCGCTTTTCTGGAAGCATATCAGCCCGTGGGAAATCAACAGTCTGTTGCCGGCGCTCGTGTATAATCTGTTCTTTTTACTTATCGGTCTGGCGTGGGGTAAAAAAGGGGAATAGAAGCGAAAAAGCTGCTTTTACAGCAAGCGGTTTGCTTGCAAAAAGCAGCGTAATATGCTATATTATAGACAAAGAACAACCGCCCACGTCGGTGGGTTGCCAAAGCTTTTATTGCGGAAGAACCGCCCTGTCACCTGGCAAAGTTTAAGGGCGGTTTTCCTATGTCTGGGTTAGTAAGAAAAAAGCTGCTTTTACAGCAAGCGGGTTGCTTGCAAAAAGCAGCTTGATGTGCTATATTATAGACAAAGGACAACCGCCCACACGGTGAGTTGCCTTAGTGGAAAATTAGCTCAAGAAGCCACTCCGCCACCGGGCAATGTGTAGGAGTGGTTTTCTTATGTCTGGATTACTTGTTATATTGAAAAATAAATGTCAGTAATGCCAGGAGAAACATGCCGAAGGCCATCAGGTCCTTAAAGTCATAGTTCTTCATAAGCATCACCTCCATTCTACAAGAGAATGTCGGCAACACCACCCTGCAACACGGTTGTCAGTGTCTTGCCTTATTGTAACATATGTTAAGAGAACATACAACGAACGAATTGTTAATTCACGGTTGTATGTTTTTTCAGTTTTAGGCAGGAAATTTATCTGTAATGCTAGAATAGTTTTACATACATTTGCCGCGGATTTGCGCGGCAGCGGTCTTTTAATTTAAGGAGCAAGAGATGACAAAACGCTTTACTCATTTACATGTACATACGGAATACAGCCTGCTGGACGGCGCTTCGAAAATCCCCGAGCTGGTGGCCTATGCCAAGGAGCTGGGGATGGACAGCCTGGCGATTACCGACCACGGCGCAATGTACGGCGCAGTGGAATTTTATCAGGAGTGCACCAAGGCAGGCATCAAGCCGATTATCGGCTGCGAGGTGTATCTTGCGAAGGGCTCGCATCTGGAAAAAAATAACCGTGGCATGTACCATTTAATTTTGCTGGCGGAGAACGATACGGGCTACCATAACCTGATGAAGATTGTCAGCATCGGTCAGCTGGAGGGCTTTTACTATAAGCCGCGTGTAGACAAGGACGTACTGCGCACCTATCACGAGGGCATTATCTGCCTCAGTGCCTGCGTTGCCGGCGAGGTGCCGCAGATGATTTTGCAGGACAACCTGGAGGGAGCACGTCGCTGCATTCAGGAATATATAGACATTTTCGGCAAGGAAAACTACTTTCTGGAAATTCAGGACCATGACCTTGATGAGGAGCACAAGGTCAGCGCGGAACTGAAGCAGCTGGCGCAGGAGTTCGGTCTTGGCCTAGTAGCGACGAACGATTTGCATTATGTGCAGCAAAAGGATGCGGCGGCGCAGGATATTCTGCTGTGCATTCAGACGACCAGCACGGTTGATGAGCCTGACCGTATGCGCTTTAACAACGACAGCTATTATCTGAAAAGCTATGATGAGATGGAGGCGCTGTTCGGCGATTGTCCGGAGGCTTTGAGCAATACCAATAAAATTGCTGACCGCTGCAACGTGAAGATGGAGTTCGGCCATCTGCTGCTGCCGGAATTCCCGGTGCCGGAGGGCTTTGATGCCGTGAGCTATCTGCGTCACCTGTGCGAGGAGGCTTTGCCTAAGCGCTATGAGGTTGTGGATGAGAAGGTCCGCAAGCGTCTGGACTTTGAGCTGGACATCATCAACACGATGGGCTATGCCTGCTACTTCCTCATTGTCTGGGATTTTATCAATTATTGCCGCAGCCATGATATTCCGGTCGGGCCGGGGCGTGGCAGTGCCGCAGGCAGTATCGTGGCCTATCTGCTGCGTATAACGAATATCGAGCCCTTGCGTTATCATCTGCTGTTCGAACGCTTTTTAAATCCTGAACGCGTCAGCATGCCTGATATTGATACCGACTTCTGCTATGTGAAGCGTAATCAGGTGCTGGATTATGTGGTGCGCCGTTACGGACAGGAGCGTGTGGCGCAGATTATTACCTTCGGCACACTGCAGGCGCGCGCGGCGGTGCGCGACGTGGGCAAGGCACTAGGCATGAGCTACGGCGAGGTAGACGAAATCGCCAAGCTGATTCCGCGTGAGCTGGGCATTACGCTGGAGAAGGCGCTGAACGGCAGCAAGGACTTCCGTCAGGCGTACGATTCGCGCCCGGAGGTCAAGAAGCTGATTGATCTTGCGCAAAGCGTAGAGGGCCTGCCGCGTAACGCAGGCACGCATGCCGCCGGTGTTATTATCGCACCGCATAATATGAAAAATTACGTACCGCTGCAGCAGGGCAGTGAGGGTGGCGTCATCACCCAGTACGATAAAAATAAGGTGGAAGAGCTTGGCCTATTGAAGATGGACTTTTTGGGTCTGCGCACGCTGACTGTTATCGGTGACTGCATTCGCTTTATCCGCGAAACTACGGGTGAAGAGGTTGATATTGATAATATACCGTTGGCTGACGAGGCAGCCTGTGCAATGCTGCGCCGCGGTGAAACAGCCTGTGTTTTCCAGCTGGAGTCAGCTGGCATCACCAAGCTTGTTATGGATTTGGCTCCCGAAAGCTTTGAGGACCTGATTCCGTTGGTGGCTCTGTACCGTCCGGGTCCTTTGGGCACCGGTATGGCGGAGGACTTTATTGCCGGCCGTCACGGACAGCGCACGGCGAAGGTATTACATCCGCTGATGGAGCCTATTTTGAAGGATACCTACGGCGTTATTCTGTATCAGGAGCAGGTTATGCAGATAACCTCCGCACTGGCAGGCTTTACGCTCGGTCAGGCAGATATTCTGCGCCGTGCGATGGGCAAGAAGAAGGCCAAGGAGCTGGATTCTATGCGCCAGTCCTTTATCGACGGCGCCAAGAAGCTGCATGATATCCCCGAAGAGCTGAGCGACCAGATTTTCTCGCTCTTGCAGCACTTCGCCGGTTACGGCTTCAACAAATCCCACTCCGTAGCCTATGCGCTGGTAGCCTATGAAACCGCTTATCTGAAGGCGCACTGGCGTCCGCAGTTCTATGCGGCCTTCCTCAACAGCATTATCGGTGATGCGGATAAGGTGAGCTGGTATATCAACGTCTGCCGTAATGATAATGTCAAAATCCTGCCGCCTGATGTCAACGAGAGCGGTCATAACTTTACGGTACATAAAAATTCGTCTATCCGCTTCGGCCTGGCAGGCATCAAAAATACCGGTGATGCCGCAGTAGATGCTATTATCAGCGCCCGTAACGAGGGCGGTCCGTTCAAGAGTCTGACGGATTTCTGCTGCCGTGTGAATATGCGCGTGGTCAACAAGCGTGTTATCGAAAATATGATTAAATGCGGTGCGATGGATTCCTTCGGCGCCAGACGCTCGCAGATGCTGGCTATTATGGACCAGGCGATTGATTTGGGTGCTGCCTGCCAGAGGGACAAGGCCAACGGCCAGCTGGGACTGTTCGGTGACGATAGCTTCGGCGTGACGGAAATCAAGCTGCCGCCGCTGCCGGAAATCCCCAAGCAGCTTATTCTGCAGAACGAAAAGGAAATCATCGGCTTTTACGTTACCGACCATCCGCTGAGCGATTACAAGCAAATGCTGCAGCGCTTCATGCCGCTGCACCAGTTCGGCGGCGATACGCAGGTGCAGGACGGACAGTTTGTGCGTGTGGCCGGTATTATTACGGATTGTGTGATAAAAAATACCAAGCGCGGCGATACGATGGCTCTTCTGACGCTGGAGGATTTCAGCGGACGCTTCCCGATTATCGTTTTCCCGCAGGCTTATCATACAAATGTCAAGGATATCTATGAAGACAGCATTGTGGCGATTGAAGGACGCTTCAGCGTTGATGAGCGCGAAAGCAAGATTATTGCCAACAGCGTGCGCGCTCTGCCGTCCAAGCCGCCTACGGAGATCCGCCTGCGCATCGAAGCGCATCTGGAAAATCCGCTGGTGCAGCGTGAGCTGATGCAGCTGTTTCAAAAATACAAGGGCGATGACTGCGTATACCTGCAGCTGATGGGCTCGCGCAAGCTTATCAAGACTACGCCTAACTTCTGGGTGAACAGCGAAGCACCTGGCTTTGCCGAGGATGTGGTCAAAATACTTGGTGAAAACTGTGTGGTAAAGAAAGATTGATGTAATTATTTGAGCTGTTTTTCATAAACTTTCATGATATACTTGCAAGTTTAAGTACAAAAATGCTAAAATAAAGAGAAGAATGTAAAAAAGCCGGAGCAGTAGCTCCTGTAATAAGCTTAAGGAGGCAGCAAATGAATATTCTCGTTTGTTTAAAACAAGTGCCGGATACGGCAAAAGTAAAATTTAACCGCGAAACCAATACCTTAGACCGTACGGGTGTAGAAAATATTATGAACCCCTATGACCGTCAGGCATTGGAGGTAGCACTGTGCCTGAAGGATAAGGAAGGCGCTAAGGTAACTGTACTGACCATGGGCCTGCCCCAGGCAACCGATATTCTGAAGGAAGCAATCGCTATGGGCGCTGATGACGGCGTTCTGCTGAGCGACCGTGTTCTGGGCGGCAGTGATACTCTGGCAACCAGCCTGGCTCTGGCTGCTGCTGTAAAACATCTGGGCGAGTTCGACCTCGTACTCTGCGGCAAGCAGGCAGTAGACGGCGATACTGCACAGGTTGGTCCGGAAATGGCAGAGCATCTGGGAATTCCGCAGATTACCGGCGCTCTGAGCCTGAATTATGCTGACGGTAAATTTGTTGTTGTCCGTGAAAACGAAAACTACCAGCTGACTCTGGCTTGTGCTGCACCGCTGCTGGTTACCGTAACCAAATCCGAAAAAGAGCCGCGTTTTGCCAGCATTAAGGGCAAAATGAAAGCACGTAAGGCACAGATTCCTACTCTGACTGTTGCTGACCTGGATCTTGATCCTGCAACCGTAGGCCTGAAGGGCTCTCCGACTAAGGTTAAAAAAGCCTTCACCCCGACCCCGCCTGAAATCAACGGCGAAATCATTACCGAAGAAGATGCTGATGCAGCAGTAGATATGCTGTTTGAAAAGCTGGTTAAGGCAGAGGTTATTACCCGCTAAGGTGAACCATGCTGATAAAAGTAAACAGGCAGCTCTGCTGTGGCTGTGAGGAATGTGTGGCAGTCTGCCCGATGGGCGCTGCGACGCTGCGTGAGGGCAAGGCGCAGATTGATATGCAGCAGTGTGTCTGCTGCGGTGCCTGCATCCGCGAATGTCCCATGGAGGCTATAGCTATTGCCGAAACTGACGATACTGAAGATAACGAATAGGAGTGTGTAAATATGTGGGTTATTGCTGAACAGGAAAATGGTCAGCTGATGAATGTTACCTTTGAGCTGTTGGGCGCTGCCAAAGAGCTGTGTGCCAAGCTGGAGGAAAAATGCTGTGCGGTACTGGTGACCGCTGCTGCAGGCGAGCTGCCGCAGCAGCTGATTGCTGCCGGTGCTGATGTTGTTTATGTTATTGAGGATGCTAAATATGCATATTACGATACCGAGTTATATACCGATGCTATTTGCCAGCTGTCCAAGAAATATGATCCGGCTTCTATTATGTTCGGTGCTACTGATGACGGCCGTGACCTGGCTCCGCGTGTTGCAGCACGTCTGCATACCGGCCTGTGCGCTGACTGCACCGCTCTGGATGTAACCGATGACAAGCTCGTTGCCTGGACTCGTCCCGCACTGGGCGGCAACATCTGTGCTACCATCATCTGCGACGTTAACCGTCCGCAAATGGGTACCGTTCGTCCTAAAGTATTCAAACCGGCTGAATTGGACAACACCCGCACTGGTGAGGTTATTGCCTTCACTCCGGAAGCAGGCGCTGTAAGCCGTGTTGAACTGATTAAAAAAGAAGCTCTGAGCAGCGAAAACGCGGTTAAGATCGATGAAGCTGATATGATCGCAGCAGGCGGCCGTGGCTTCGGTAGCAAGGAGAAATTCGACGTGCTGGAACAGCTGGCTGCTCTCTTTGAAAATTCCGCGGTAGCAGGCACCCGTGCCGCTATCGACGAAGGCTGGCTGACTCACTCCCAACAGGTCGGCCAATCCGGTAAATCCGTTACTCCGCATATCTACTTTGCCTGCGGCATCAGCGGTGCTATCCAGCATCTGTCAGGCATGAAGGACAGCGATATCATCATCGCTATCAACAAGGATGCAGAGGCACCGATTTTCACCGTTGCTCATTATGGCATCGTAGGTGATGTAAACGTAATCCTGCCGAAGCTGATTGAAAAAATCAAAGCTTACAAGGCATAATTCAATTACCTGATTTACAGGAGGCATTCTAGTATGTGGAAAACAATTTATATTGCCCACACTGAGGAACAAGCCAAAAAAATAAAGCAAATGCTGACGGAAAACGGCTTTTTGGTACAGCTGAAAAGCGCCGGCGGCAAGCATAACAAGGCTTATGAAATCTGTCTGCCGGTTTCGGAGGCAGAGGATGCCTATGAGGTTTTGTGTGAGAATAAGTTTCAGTACTGAGGAGGCGCAGTCCTGATGAAGAAAACGAAGATTATCTGTACAGTAGGTCCCAGCACGGACAATGTAGAGCTGCTGCGTAAGATGATGCTCGCCGGCATGGATTTGGCACGCTTCAACTTTTCGCATGGTAATCATGAGGACCATGGCAAAAGGCTGCAGCTGGTGCGCCGGGCAGCAGAAGAGGCCGGTAAGGTAATCGCTACGATTGCCGATACCAAGGGCCCGGAAATGCGTTTGGGCATGTTTGCCGAAAGTAAAATCGAGCTGAACGAGGGCGATGATTTCTGCCTGACTACCGAGGATTATCTGGGCGACCGCCATATGGCACATGTCAATTATGCCGGCCTGCCGCAGGAGGTAGAAATAGGCAGCAATATTCTGCTGGCCGACGGACTGCTTTCCCTAAAGGTTGTACGCATTGACGGCTGTAGAATTTATAACAAGGTGGTCAACGGTGGCGAGCTCAGCTCGCGTAAGCGCGTGGCCTGCCCCGGCATTGAGCTGAAGCTGCCGTTCTTGTCTGAGCAGGACAGGGCAGATATTCTTTTTGCTGTCGAGCATGATATGGATTATATTGCGGCATCCTTCGTGCAGAAGGCCGATGATGTTATCGCTATCCGTAAAGTGCTTGAGGAAGCAGGCTCTTCCATCGGGATTATTTCCAAAATCGAGAATGAGGCCGGTGTGCAGCATATCGATGAGATTATCGGCGTATCCGACGGTATAATGGTTGCCAGAGGCGACCTGGGCGTAGAGATACCGACCGAGGATGTACCTTTGGTACAGAAGGATATTATCGCGCGCTGCAATAAGGCCGGAAAGCCTGTTATCACGGCCACGCAGATGCTGGAAAGCATGATTAACAGCTACCGTGCAACCCGTGCCGAAGCCAGCGACGTTGCCAACTCTATTTTCGACGGCAGCGACGTTATTATGCTGAGCGGCGAAACTGCCAGCGGCAAATATCCGCTGGAGGCGGTGCAGACGATGGCTAAGATTGCCGTTCGCACGGAAAATGCACTTGATTATGTGCATATTTTCCAGAAGAAGGGCATCAGCGAGCGCATCCATTCTACTGACGCAATCAGCCATGCTACCGTACAGATTTCTCAGGAAATAAAGGCCGATACTATTCTTACGATTACCGAATCAGGCTTTACGGCGCGTATGATTGCCAAATATAAGCCTCAATGTACTGTTGTTGCTGTATCACGTCTGCCTGAGCGCGTGCGTGCGATGCAGCTTTATTGGGGTGTGCTGCCGCTTTTGGGGCCATACTCCACAAATACTGATGAAATGATTGAGCTGTCTTTGCAGTGTGCTTTGCATCACTCCGTAATCAAGGACGGCGCATCTGTTGTTATAACTGCCGGCGTGCCTATCGGTACTCCGGGCAGTACAAATCTGATTAAGGTGGTTACAGTGGGTACCAAACTTCTCAGCGGTACCGGTATCGGCAGCAAGACTGTCACCGGCCGTATCTGCGTAGGCAGAACTGCGGCAGACTTCAAGGACAAGCTCCAAAAGGGCGATATCCTTGTAGTTGATGTGCTGAATGACGAGTTTGTACCGCAGGCTGCTGCTAAGGCAGCAGCAATTATCGCTGAAGAGGGCGGCCTGACATCCTCAACCGCTATTGTTGCCGTAACCTGCGGCCTGCCTGTTATCGTAGGCGCGGAGAAAGCAACATCCAAGCTGGCCGACGGTTTGCTGGTAACGGTGGATCCTGTTTCCGGTGATGTCTACGAAGGCGATATTAACCTGTAGAAATATGGTAACAGAACTTATTTTAGAAACATGTATTGCTCTGCGTGACGGCAGAGAACAAAACGCCTGCACAGCTTTTTCGGGTATTATTGCTGAAGCAGCAGATAATGAAGCATTACAAGCAATCAGCTGCTGTCTGCTGGTGGCTTTACGCCACCGGCAACGGCAGCTTTTTGCGGCTTGGATGCAGGAAAGCAGGCCACGTCTGGAGCAGCTGCTGGTCAATCCGCAGCTGGCGCATCAGGGCGGCAGCGTTCTGCTGAGGCTGACGTTTGCCGTGTGCGACAGGCGTTTGGATGAGGTGCGTCCCATGCTCGCACTGCTGGTGCGGTGCTGGCTGCGGACGCAAGCCGACAATACTGCAATGCTGCAGGAATTTATGGGCGAATGGCTCAGTTTGGCGGCGCGTATGGCACGCAGGCGGTGGCGCGAGGAGACGGCGTTTCTGCTGCGTGAGGCCGGGCGTTGGCTTTTAAAGCAGCAGGACCTGCAACGGTTGGCGTGGAGCCTGCAGCAGCTGCAGCTGCATTTCGTCGTATACGCACGCTGGGATGGCTTTGACAAGGCCTGCAGAATTTACAGAGAACTGACGCTTTTGTATCGCCTGCTGCTGCGGCGTGTGCCGAAGGCACCGCCTGAGCGGCAGACAGCGCTTCTGCAGCTGCTTGTGCGTCACCTGCGTGATGTAACCGCTAACGTATCGCGTTCGGCGATGCTGGATGATGCGGATATCTTCCGCCAATGGTACAGCTTTTTCTGGCAGCTGACTGCCGAGAACAAGCGTGCCAGAGAGGAGCTGCTGCGTCTGCTGCAGCTTGCCATCACCTATTGGCATCAGACCATGCCCAAAACCAGCCGTAAGCAGGCAGCATTTCTTAAGGATTTGCTGCAGCCGAATCTGATTGACGGGCAATACGCATTGTTATTACAAAAAATTATATAAATCCTGAAGACAGGAGGTAGAAAATATGTCAAAGATTGTCGTAGTAGGTAGCTGTAATATTGATATTACTGTTGAATGTGACCGCTGGGTGCATCCCGGAGAAACTATTTTCGGCAACCGTCTTACCGTTTCTCCCGGCGGCAAGGGTGCCAACCAGGCTGTTGCTGCAGCCCGCCTGGGAGCAGATGTTATGATGATCGGCTGCATCGGTGATGATGTATATGGCCAGCTGGTATTGAAGGCATTAAAGGAAAACAACGTTGATTCCACCTATGTGAAGGTGCTGCCGGGTGAAAACAGCGGTACCGCACACATTACCGTAGCGGAGGACGATAACACGATTATCGTTATCAAGGCTGCCAATGACCTGGTATCCCCGTCGCTGATTGAGGAAGCGTGGGAGGACATCAGCAAGGCAGATATGGTGCTTTTGCAGCACGAAATTCCTGCCGCTACTAACGCTTATGTTATCGAAAAATGCGCAACGCACGGTGTACCTGTGCTGCTGAACCCCGCACCTGTTGCTCCGGTGCCGCAGGCTCTGCTGGATAAGATTACTTATCTGACTCCCAACGAGCACGAGGCAGCAACATTGTTTGCCGGTAAGGGCAAGGCGGATATCCTTGATCAGAACCAGGGCAAGGTGATTATGACGCTGGGCAGCAAGGGTGTTGCCTATGCAGAAAAGGGACAGGTTATTACTGTTCCCGGCTTTAAGGTAAAGCCGGTTGACACTACGGGTGCAGGCGACACCTTTAACGGTGCCTTTGCTGTTGCCCGTGCAAATGGCAAATCCATGCAGGAAAGCATCAGCTTTGCCAATGCTGCCGCAGCTCTTTCGGTGCAAAAGCTGGGAGCACAGGGCGGTATGCCTTATTTACATGAAGTAGAGGAGATGCTTAAGTAATGCAAAAGGGTGGAATGTTAAACAGCTCTATTGCGAAGGTGCTGGCTGATTTGGGCCACACCGACACTATCGTTATCGGTGACTGCGGTCTGCCTGTGCCTGCAGGCGTGCAGAAAATCGACTTGGCTCTGAAGCCGGGAACTCCCTCCTTCCTGGAGGTTGTTGAGGAAGTAGCCAAGAATATGGTTATCGAAAAGGTAGAAATTGCAGCGGAAATGGAAGGAAAAAATCCTGCTGTCTACGGAGCGATGAAGCAGCTTTTCACTGAAGAGCAGTGGATTATCGATGCAGATCACGAAGCCTTCAAGGAGGCAACTAAGCATGCAAAATGCATTATCCGCACCGGCGAAATTACTCCTTTTGCCAATGTGATTCTGCACAGCAATGTTTTCTTTTAAAAATTAGCGTAAGGTAGGAATAAGGAAAAGTATGGAGATTGAATTAAGAAATATCCATAAGGCCTTTGGTTCTAATGAGGTGCTCAAGGGTGTTGACCTGAAGCTTAAAAGCGGTGAGGTACACGCTCTGATGGGTGAAAACGGTGCCGGCAAATCAACACTGATGAATATCCTGACGGGTATTCACAAGCAGGATAAGGGACAGATTTTTGTCGACGGCAAGGAAATCAGCTTCAAAAATCCTCTGGAGGCAGAAGCTTACGGCATCGCCTTCATCCATCAGGAGCTGAATATCTGGCCGAACCTGAGCATTCTGGAAAACCTGTTTTTGATGCACAGCGTAACTAACGGCATGGGTATCCTGGATTTTAAGGCTATGCGTGCTATGGCAGAGCAGAAATGCCGTGAAATTGAAATTGAGCTGCCACTTGATATGGAAGCCGGCGAATGCTCGGTAGGACAGCAGCAGATGACGGAAATCGTCCGTAACCTTCTGCTGGATGCCAAGGTTGTTATTATGGACGAGCCTACGGCGGCGCTGACAGAAAGAGAAACAGAAAAGCTCTTTGAGGTTATGCGCTCCCTGAAAAAACGTGGTGTAGCAATGGTGTATATTTCGCACCGTATGGAAGAGGTTACGCAGAACTGCGACACGATTACCGTTATGCGTGACGGCGTATCCGTTGCAACCAAGCCTGTTAAGGAATACAGCATGGAGCAGATTGTCCGCGATATGGTAGGACGCTCCATTACGGAATTTTATCCCGACCGCCGCAATAAGCCGGGCGAGGTGCTGCTGGAGGTTAAGCACTTTGAACAGCCGGGAGTTTTCCATGATATTAACTTTAACCTGCGCAAGGGCGAGATTTTGGGCTTTGCCGGCCTTATGGGCAGCGGCCGTACCGAAATCATGCGCGCCGTTTTCGGCGTTGATCCTCATGCAGGCGGCGAGCTGGTTTTCAAGGGCGAGCCTTTGAAGATTACCAAGCCTGAGGATGCTATTAAGGCAGGATTGGGCTTCGTAACCGAAAACCGCAAAACAGAGGGCCTGATTCTGGACTTCTCCATTTTGCGTAACATTGCTCTGCCGAGTGTTGACAGCTTTGCCCAAAGCGGTGTCATCAATTTTAATATTCTTAATGATTTTGCCGATAAAATGGCAAAAAAGCTGGGCGTAAAGACCAGCAGCCTGGACCTTGAGGCCGGTGCGTTGTCCGGCGGTAACCAGCAGAAGGTTGTTATTGCCAAATGGGTTGGCAGACACCCGGAGGTCATTATTATGGATGAGCCTACCCGTGGTATCGACGTAGGTGCAAAACGCGATATATATGAGCTGATGAACGAGCTTACTGCAAGTGGCGTTTCGATTATTATGGTTTCTTCGGAGCTGCCGGAGGTATTGGGCATGAGCGACCGAATCGTCGTTGTCCACGAAGGCCGCATTGCCGGCGAGCTGCTGCACGATGAAGCAGACCAGGAAAAAATCATGACACTTGCAACGGGAGGGCAATAAAAATAATGGATGTAAAAGCAATCTTAAAAAAATCCGGTTCCATAATCGGACTTATTGTGTTGTTTGTGGTCATTTCCTGCCTTAACAGCAGCTTTATCGATCCCAGCAACCTGAAAAACCTGCTGCGTCAGGTTTCTATCAATGCCTTAATTTCCTTTGGCATGACCTTTGTTATCTTAACCGGCGGTATTGATTTGTCCGTCGGCAGTATTCTGGCGCTTTCCAGTGCACTCATGGGCAGCTTTATCAAGGGCGGTATGGATCCTGTATTCGGTATCGTGCTGGCCTGCCTCATCGGTGCTGCACTGGGCAGTGTCAACGGCCTGGTAATTACCTACGGCAAGGTGGCGCCCTTTATCGCAACCTTGGCGACGATGACTATTTTCCGTGGTCTGACTTTGGTATATACCAACGGCAACCCTATCAGCAGTCTGTCCGAGGATGACCGATTCCTGGAATTTGGCCAGGGCTATGTTGCCGGTCTGCCGGTTCCTGCTATTATGATGCTGATTATGTTTTTCATTTTGTGGTTCATCCTGCACAAAACTCCGCTGGGACGCAAAACCTATGCTGTCGGCGGTAATGAGAAGGTTTCCTTCATTGCAGGTATCAAAATCAACCGCATTAAAATATTTGCTTATACCGTAACAGGTTTCCTTTGCGGTATGGCAGGCGCTATTCTTACCAGCCGTCTGAACAGTGCTCAGCCTACTGCCGGTACCGGCTATGAGCTGGATGCTATCGCAGCTGTAGTATTGGGTGGCACCAGTCTTTCCGGCGGTAAGGGCCGCATCTTCGGTACCATTATCGGTGCGCTGATTATCGGCACTCTGAACAATGGTCTGAATATCTTAAACGTATCCAGCTTTTACCAACAAGTTGTCAAAGGTATAGTAATTTTGCTGGCTGTGCTGATGGACAGAAAGAAAAACTAAGCGTGATGCGGACGTAAAGCACCATCCAGTGCTTTTCAGCCGCAGCCTGCTTAATTCAAGTTTTTGTCTGCATAGTAATTTCTAATTCCGGGAGGTATTTTCTCACATGAAAAAAATTTTATTGGTATTAACCTGCATTGTAGCAATGGCTATGATGATTGTCGGCTGCGGCGGCAGCGACAAGAAGGATGCTGCAAAAGGCAACGACAAGAAAATCACCGTTGGCTTCTCCGTATCCACTCAAAACAATCCGTTCTTCGTTTCCCTGGCTAAAGGCGTAGAAGCTAAGGCTAAGGAGCTGGGCGTAACTGTAAAGGTTGTTGACGCTCAGAACGATCCTGCAAAGCAGGCTAATGATATTGCTGACCTGCTGCAGCAAAACATCAGCGTTCTGCTGGTTAACCCTGTTGACTCTGATGCAATTTCTACGTCCGTAAAGGCTGCCAACAAGGCTAACATCCCTGTTATCTGCCTCGACCGCAGTGCTAACCAGGGTGATGTAGCATGCCTGGTTGCTTCCGATAACGTAAAGGGCGGCGAAATGGCTGCTGATTACATTATCAAAAAGCTGGGCGAAAAGGTTAAGGTTGCTGAGCTGGAGGGTATCCCCGGTGCCAGCGCTTCCCGTGAACGCGGCGAAGGCTTCCACAAGCTGGCTGACAGCAAGCTGACCGTTGTTGCTAAACAGACTGCTGAATTTGACCGCAGCAAGGGCCTGACTGTAGCAGAAAACATGCTGCAGGCTAACCCGGACATCAAAGCTATTTTCGCGCAGAACGACGAAATGGCTTTGGGTGCAATCGAAGCTGCTAAGAGTGCTGGCAAGCAAATCTTCATCGTTGGCTTTGACGGCACTGCTGACGGCGTAAAGGCTGTAGAAAGCGGCGCTATGAGCGCTACTATCGCTCAACAGCCGGAAATCATGGGCCAGCAAGGTCTGGAAGTAGCTGTTAAAGCTGCTAAAGGCGAAAAAGTAGAAGCTAAGATTTCTGCTCCGCTGAAGCTCATCGAAAAGAAATAATAGCCGCTTAATTTATATTAACCTGACAACTTGAAGCAATAATGCCTCTGCGCGTTCGCGTGGGGGCATTTTGTTATGGTGAAAGATGATACATTTTTGTGAGCGTTATTTACAAAATTATTTGCCGCACTTGACAAAAAGCGCTGCATTTTATATACTAACAGTTAAGCTAAGAAGAAGAGTAGTAGTCTGCAACCTCAGCGAGCCGTGACAGTGCAAGGCGGCAAAGGCGGATGAAGGCACTTTGGAGCTGTAAAAGTATATTGATTGAGGCGGGCTGCATTTTTTGCAGTCAAGCAGGGTGGAACCGCGGAGTCCGAGCTGTATGCACTCCGTCCCTGTAACATTTAAGTTACGGGGACGCGGGTGCTTTTTGTTTTTCGGACCAAGCTGCTGCCATTGCCGTCTTTGTAACAAATATAGGAGGTAAAACATGGATTTTCAGACAATTATTTTGAAGCTGCAAAAATTCTGGGCAGGCCAAAACTGCATTATGGCACAGCCCTATGACATCGAAAAAGGCGCAGGCACAATGAACCCGTCTACCTTTTTACGCGTACTCGGACCTGAGCCCTGGCGTGTGGCTTACGTAGAGCCTTCCCGCCGCCCGGCTGACGGCCGTTACGGTGATAACCCAAACCGTCTGTTCCAGCATCATCAGTTCCAGGTTATCGTTAAGCCCTCTCCGGAAAACATTCAGGAGCTGTATCTGCAGAGCCTGGCTGAGCTCGGCATTCATCAGGAGGACCATGATATCCGCTTTGTAGAGGATAACTGGGAATCTCCAACTCTGGGCGCTTGGGGCCTTGGCTGGGAGGTTTGGCTGGATGGTATGGAAATCACCCAGTTCACCTACTTCCAACAGGTAGGCAGCATTGACGTTAAGCCTGTTACCGTTGAAATCACGTACGGCCTGGAGCGTCTGGCTATGTATATCCAGGGTGTAGAAAACGTATTTGATATTCAATGGGTTGGCGATATTACCTACGGTGATGTTTTCCATACCAACGAGGTAGAGCAATCCTTCTACAACTTCCAGGTAGCAGATACCGCGCTGCTGTTTGACCTGTTCGACAAATATGAAGCAGAAGCTAAGCGCGTTATCGAGCTTGGTTATATCCGTCCTGCTTATGATTACGTTCTGAAATGCTCCCATGCATTCAACCTGCTGGATTCCCGCGGAGCAATCAGCGTAAGTGAACGTACTGCCTACATCGGCCGTGTACGTGCGATGGCCCGCCTGTGTGCAAAGGCTTATGTAGCACAACGTGAAGAAATGGGCTTCCCGCTGCTCAAGAAAGGGGAGAATAAATAATGGAAAAATTACTTTTTGAAATCGGTACAGAAGAGATTCCTGCGAAATTTATGCCTGCCATTCTGGCACAATTAAAGGATTTGGCAGAAAAGAAAATGACTGAGCTGCGCATTCCCTTCGAAGCAGTTAAAACCTATGGCACTCCCCGTCGTATGACCTTCATTGCCAGCGGCGTTGCCGAGGCTCAGGAGGATAGCACTGTTGAGGCTAAAGGTCCTTCCGCAAAAATCGCTTTCGTAAGCGGCGCTCCTTCCAAAGCAGCTATCGGCTTTGCTCGCGGCCAAGGCGTTGACGTAAAAGAGCTCGTTGTCCGCGATGATTATGTATATGCTGTTAAGCATCTGGCAGGCCAACCGGTTAAGGATTTGCTGCCGGGCCTGCTGACTGATATTCTAACCAGCCTGAACTTCCCGAAAAACATGCGTTGGGCAGATCATGAATTCAAATTCGTCCGTCCGATTCGTTGGCTGGTTGCACTGTTCGGCGATGAAGTTATCCCTGTTGAAATTACCGGCGTAAAATCCGGCAAATTCAGCCGCGGTCACCGCTTCCTGCGTCCTTCCGCACTGGATAACGCTAAAGCTCATGAGTCCATCGGCGATGCTGCCAAGGCTTTGTTCGACACCGTAAAGAGTAAGGCTAAGAATGCAGTAGCTTCTGCCGCTATCGGCACCATCGGTGCTGTAGAAATCCCTGACGCAGATTCCTATGAAAAGGTTATGTATGACAACTATGTAATGGTTGACCAGGACGCTCGCCGTGAGCTGATTCGTCAACAGGTTACTGACCTGGCAATTGCCGAAGGCGGTCATGCAGAAATCAATGAAGACCTGCTGGAGGAAGTAAACTATCTGGTAGAATGGCCGACTGCTCTGTGCGGCAAATTCGAAGAGAAATTCCTTGCTCTGCCGAAGGAATGCATCATCACCCCGATGCGTGAGCATCAGCGTTACTTCCCGGTACTGGCAGAGGACGGCTTCCTGCTGAACAAGTTCATCACCGTCCGCAACGGCGGCAAGGAGCATTTGGAAATTGTTGCTCACGGTAACGAGCGCGTACTGCGTGCACGTCTGAGCGACGCTGAATTCTTCTTCAACGAGGATAGAAAACAAACTTTGGCTGACCGTCTGGAAAAACTCAAAACCGTTTCCTTCCAGGAAGGCCTGGGCAATATGAACGATAAGAGCAAACGTCTGGTACAGGCTGTTGATATGCTGGCTATGGCTATTAATGCCAAGGTTGATAAAGAAAAGCTGGAGCGCACCGCTCTGCTGTGCAAATGTGACCTGGTAACCGGTATGGTTATCGAATTCACCGAGCTGCAAGGCGTTATGGGCCGCGAATATGCTAAGCTCGACGGTGAAGCTCCTGAGGTTGCACTGGGCATTTACGAGCATTATCTGCCGCGCTTTGCCGGTGACGAGCTGCCGACTACTGATATCGGCCGTCTGACCGGTATTGCCGACAAGCTGGACAACATCTGCGCTACCTTCAGCCGCGGTCTGGCTCCGACCGGCTCTCAAGATCCGTATGCATTGCGCCGTCAGGCTCTGGGCATCATCAACATTCTTCTGGACGGCAACTACCATGTATCTCTGTACAAGGTTATCGCCGGCGCTCTGTACCTGCTGAACATTCCGGCAGAGGACACCAAAAAGCTCGTACCGCAGATTGCTGAGTTCATGAAACAGCGTCTGCGCAACATGCTGATGGATCAGGGCATCCGTTATGATGTAGTTGACGCAGTTCTGGCTGATCAGATGAACGACGATTTCACTGATCTTGTTGCCCGTGCTAAGGCTCTGAACAGCTTTGTTGCTTCCGCAGAGGCTCCGGCACTGATTCAGGCTGCAACCCGTGTTGCTAACCTGTGCAAGAAGATTGAAGAAGAATCCGCTATCAACCCGCAGCTCTTTGCAGTTGAAGCTGAAGGCGCTCTGCACAATGCTGCTATGACAGCCAGCAAGGAAGTGCTGGTTGCAGCAACCAAGTATGACTATGCTGCAGTTATGGCTGAAGCAGTTAAGCTGGTTGACCCGATCAACAAATTCTTCGAAGACGTTATGGTTATGGACGAGGACGTTCGCGTGAAGAACAACCGTCTGGCACTCTTGGCAGCAGTTAAGGATATTACCCATGCTGTAGGTGACCTGAGCGTTATCGTACAATAATAAAAACTAAGGAGATTAGTCTAATGGAACAATTTAATGCAGAAGCAAAAGCACTTGTAGAAATGCAGAACGAATACGTTTTGCTCACCAGCAAAAACCCCAGCGAAATGTGCCACGATGATTTCATCCGCGCAGAAGAGCTGAACGTACAGATTAAGGACGCAACCAAGGTTATGGCTGCGTTGGCAATCGAATTTGCCGGCTACAAAAAAGACGAAAAAGGCCTGTGGGTAGAAAAATAATTCTCTCGCTGTGCTTTTTAACAGCCTTTGGGGCTTAAGACCATAAGCCTCGCGTGATTGTTTTTGTAATTTAACCGGTCTCTGATATGCTATTACATATAGCTGTCGGAGGCCGGTTTTATTTTTTAGCTTTTTGAGTAATAAAAAAGTATCGGAGCCCCTGACCGTTATCGGTCGGGACTCCGACACTGAGAAAAGAAGTGTTTTATGAATGTAAGGCGACAGATGTTACAGCTTTGCCGTCCACAATCCGTGCAGATTGCAATAAGCATAAGCGGCGAGCGGAGCTGCACCCTCGGCAAGAGCGAAAACAGCCTCCGGCTTGTCACCAGGCTTTAAGATATAGCGCTGACCGCCATGAGTTGTCTGCAGATAAATCCATTGGATGTAGTGCTTTTCAATCATGGGATGCTCCACGCTGCCTACAGCTACACGAACCGTGCTGCCATCAACAGTAATAACCGGCACATGCTTTTCCTGCGCTGCGTCTTCGGTGTTGGCAACAAGCTCCTGCATGGGCTTGCCGCAGCAGACAAGCTCGCCGCCGCCGTCCTGAATCAGGCCGACGATATTACCGCAAATACTGCATTTCAAAAATTTTACTGCCATTGTGCATCGCTCCTTTCGCAAAATAAAACCTTTATAGACCCGGAAACTCAATGTCCCTAACTTAATTATAGCTTATGTTATATGCAAAGTATATAGCTTTACAGAAAATGTTGCACACTTCTCACAATTACAGGAAAGATGCAAAGTGATATTTTGGCGTTATGTAGGCTGCGGAATTGATGTAAAGCATTATCTTAGCGTGCTGCTGTTTCTTTGCAGGCTATTTTTGTGATATAATTAGATATATATACAATAAAATCGAAAAGGTCAGGTGGAAATATATGAAGCAGATAATTCCTGTAAAACAGGGGGATAATATTACGTTAACTGTCAATGGTCTTGGCAGCAGCGGCGAGGGCGTTGGCAAGTACGAGGGCTTTACAGTCTTTGTCAAAGGCGCGCTGCCTGAGGAAGAGGTGCGCGTAACAATTACGCTGGTGAAGAAAAGCTATGCAGTTGGTGCGCTGGAGGAGATTGTTAAAGCATCTGCCGAGCGTGTGGAGCCTGCGTGCCCGGTGTATAAGGAATGCGGCGGCTGTCAGCTGCAGCATTTGAGCTATAAGGGACAGCTGGATTGCAAGCGTCAGCAGGTGCAGGATGCGCTCACCAGAATCGGACATCTGGACTTAGAGGCATTGCCGGTGTTGGGGGCGGCGGAGCCGTGGAGCTACCGCAATAAGATGCAGTTTCCCGCGGCAGCGGATGCTGAAGGCGTGCTGCATATAGGCTGTTATGCGACGGCAACACACAGCGTTGTAGATACGGATGCCTGCATGATTTCCAAAGAGGCGAACAATGCGATTATGAAAACTGTGCGTACCTGGATGCAGCATTATAACATCAGCGCTTATGACGAAAAGACAGGCAAGGGACTCGTTCGCCATATTATGGGACGCGTGGGCGTGCACAGCGGCGAGGTGATGGCGGTTATCATTACCTCCGGCTATGACATTCCGCACCGCGGCGTGCTTATTGAATGGCTGAAACGCCATGTTCCGGGACTTGTGAGCGTAGTGCAGAATATCAACAAAAAACAGACGAACGTGGTCATGGGCAGTAAAACTCGCGTGCTGTACGGATCGGAATCGATTAAGGACAGCCTGGGAAGCCTGAGCTTTCATATTTCCGCACAGGCCTTCTTTCAGGTGAACAGCGAGCAGGCCGAAAAGCTGTATAACAAGGCGTTGGAGTTTGCGGCGCTGAGCGGTAAGGAAACTGTAGTGGACGTTTACTGCGGTACAGGTACGATTTCTCTGTATCTTGCGCGTCACGCCGAACAGGTTTACGGTATCGAGATTGTGGCGCCTGCGATTGAAAACGCGAAGAAAAATGCCGAAGAGAATAAGTGCGCTAATGCGGAATTTATCTGCGGTGATGCGGCGATAGAGCTGCCAAAGCTGTTGGCCGGCGGTGTGCGTCCGGACGTGGTTGTGGTAGATCCTCCGCGTGCGGGCTGCGAGCAGAAGGTGCTGGCGGCGATTGCCGAGGTGCAGCCTGAGCGCGTTGTTTATGTGTCCTGCAATCCTGCGTCCTTGGCGCGTGATTTGGCGTTTATGGAACAGCACGGGTATAAGGCGATTGTGGCACAGCCGGTGGATATGTTCCCGATGACGAGCCATGTTGAGTCAGTAGTATTGATGACTAAGGTACAGAAGTAAATATAAAAAAGGCTTAAAATAAAGCATTTTCGGGTATTCGATAACTTCATGCGAGTTGTACGGATGCCCGATTTTTACTTTGTAGGAAAATAACAAGTGCAGAAATCCGAGGTTTGAGTTGACAGATGGCAATGTAGTCCATTACGGATACATTGAGAAATTCATTGAGTCCCTATGTTCCGCCGTTGCCTAATGAGTTGGAAGTAAAAGACAGGATTCGCGAGATTGCCGAAGAAAATGATGAGGCTATCAATGTTGCTATCAAACTGTGTTTATATTGTATGAAAACACAAATATTCCTGGATTGTAATAAACGAGCATCTGTAATTTTTGCAAATCATTATCTGATTGCACACGGTGGCGGTTTTCTGGTAATTCCCGAAAAGGAAGTGCCGCAGTTCAAGCAGTTGTTTGTAAAATATTATGAGGGTGAAGATATTTCTGTTATCGCCACTTTCATGAAAGAACGCTGTTGGAAAACAATGTAAATCAAATACGAATCCTATCTTGGGGAGCATATTCTGTTATTTGTGATGAAATTTGTTCCCCATATTAGGGTTGACGGATTGAAAGAGGGTTTAATGCCTGTCACACTACACATTCTTATGACGCAAGGAAGATGTAGTGAAGATGCCGATAAGTATTTTATTTCACATATTTCAGATGATGCGGTAATGAAATAATTAGAACCAATGCTAATGAGTTTGTAATTCATTTTGACACGGTTCAGTCAAGTGAAAGCACGTATATATATTCCCGCAAACGGCTCAAACACGAAAAAGGCTATGGAATTGTTCCCATAAACGGCAAAACAGCCAAGAAATTCAGCCTATCGTATCGTTTCATGTGGAAACTGTATGTTTATTGTCAAGAAAAGATAAATAAAAGCTGAAAAGTGGCGTATTTCTGGGCTTTTTATAAGGTTGGTATCATCGTAAGAAGCCTTGCGAAAAGCTCGGTTTTATTATATGGAAACATATCTACTTTTCGGTTTGGCTGGAGAAAAATTAGTAACCGGAGAATAGCGGTAGGGTTTAGGCTGTGGATTAGATGTCAGAGATTGTGGCACTAGAATTGTTGTCAGAGCAGACCGCAGTTTAAGCCACTCGATACTAAGGAGCAGACTTGACAGTGGAATAGATGACAGAAAAATTACTGTATAAGTGGAGGATAAAAGATGAGTAAAAATGCACAAATATTGTTAGAAAATTTAATTGAACAGGAATTTCAAAACAATGATAACTATAGCAGCATATCAGATTATTTTGAATTCTTTTCAGCTAGTCAAATATTGAAAAATCAAGGATTAAGTGACGATGAAGTAGATAATGGTATCGTGGGAAAAGGATTGGATGGAGGATGCGATTCGATTTATTTGATTTTGAATAATTTACTTATTACTCCAGATGTTGTTGAGCATATATCTGCTCCAAAAGATTCTATTCTGGAAATGATAATTATCCAGTCAAAAAAACTACTTCGTTTGGAGAAGATGCTGTGATGAAGTGGAAAACTATCTCTGGCAATCTTCTGGATTTATCCAAAACTATAACCGCTTTTACGACAAGATATAACACTGATGTTTTGGAAGCATTTACTACGTTTAGAAATACATATACACGTTTGATAACTAGTAGGGTAAAATTGAAATTCAGATTTTATTACGCAACATTAGCCTCCGAATTACATCCTAATGTAATTCAGCAGGCAGAAGAATTGAAAGATAATATAAGAGGATTATTCCCGAATGCAGTTGTAGATGTAACATTTGTTGATTCTGATACTCTGTTTGATATGTACAATGCGGTGATAGAAAACAGGGTAAATCTTAGGTTTGCGGATATCCCAATTTCGCCAAATCAAAAAAATTATGTTGCATTGGTTGATTTGAAAAGTTATTTTAATTTTATAGTAGATAATGAAGGTAATGTGAGAAAGAGTTTTTTTGATTCTAATGTGCGTGATTATCAAGGAAAAAATAATGTAAATAGTAGTATATCTGAAACCCTGCATAGAACTGATAATAATGATTTTTGGTGGTTGAATAATGGAGTTACAGTACTGGCATCAGAAGCTACATTGGTAAATAACAGAGAGCTACAAATCGTTAATCCTGAAATTGTTAATGGATTGCAAACGTCAATGGAGATATATAATTATTTTTCCGAAAATAGAGAAGCATTAGAGTCTGAAAAACGTTCCGTATTGCTAAGAATAATTGTTCCTGATAATGAAGAATCAAGAGATCAAATTATTTTTGCAACAAATAATCAGACCAATATTCCAAAAGCAACCTTACGGGTTACTGATCCTATACATCTTCAAATTGAAATGTATTTTAAGAGTAGAGGATTATTTTACGATAGAAGAAAAAATTACTATAAAAATCAAGGACGTAAGCCAGCAGAGATGGTTGGTGTATCTTTTCTTGCACAGTGCCTAATAACGATTTTCTTGAAAAAGCCAGATTATGCAAGAGCAAGGCCATCAACATTGCTGAATGATGAAAAAACATATAACGAGTTATACAAGAAGAATAATGATTTAGAGGTATTTTATAGGGTTGCTGTGCTCGGCAAAAAAATCCAGAAAAATGTAAGAAGCGTTTCTGATTATTCCCCGGCAGAAAAAAGCGATATTTTATATTATGTGCTATATGCGGTTATTGCAGATGTATTGAATAAGAAAAATATTACTCCGTCTGATATTAAGGACTTGGATATGGACTCTGTAACGGATGCAATAATTGAAAATATTAGAAATAGAGTATATGAAATATATAAGCAGCACGGAGGAAATGGACGTGTGGCTAAAAGTGCAGAATTTATACAGTATATAGATAATATGTTAAACGAATAAAATCAAATAACCCTCCCGGCCATCACGGTCAGGATGGGTTCGTGCGTCTATAGAGTTATGCACCCACATCAATGCTGACGGTCATATGCGTCGGTAATATCTTTGCCGGCGATGAGGGCGAAGCGATTCTGAAAGAGGGTTTGGTTGACATGATTGCCGTTGGACGGGGATTTCTGCTAGTCCCGGCGTGAGCAAGAAAAGCACTCGCAGGAGAAACGCCCAATCAATGTCTGCGCTGCAAAAGCTTATGTGGTATATGGATGGAGCGCTATGCCCTGCAGGAAAATTGTAAGGAACATATTTCTGTTTGCAGATCTTTGTTGTTTTATATAAGTTAATATCAACAACTCAAGTAAATGGCCTTAGTTAGATGGAACTTGAAAATAACTAATGTAGTAAATAAATCTATCGTATGCGCTCAAGCCATGTGGAGTGCGTTATCCTGCTCACTAGGAGCTGAGCGACGCGGTGAGCAGCTGGTGCGCACCATGTGATAGCCGTCCAAGAATGCGCATTGAAACATTTTGGAATGATTTGACTTCAACATAAGGAAAACCCGAAGCAGCACGGTAAAGGTACTGCTTCGGGTTTTTTACTGTTTGGCCTTATATGCTTCACCCCATGCCCACATGGAGTCCAGAATGGGTTTCAGGCTTTTACCAAGCTCTGTCAGCGAATACTCCACTCTCGGCGGTACTTCTGCGTAAACCTCACGGTGAACAAGCCCATTTTCCTCCATTGCCCGGAGTTGGGCGGTCAAGACCTTCTGAGACACATTGCCTACGGATTTTTTCAGTTCGCCGAACCGCTTTGTTCCCGGCATCAGGTCACGCAGGATCAGCACCTTCCACTTGTCCCCGATCAGGGTTAATGTAGTTTCCACCGGGCAGGCGGGCAAAGGCTTTGCTTCAATCATTTCAATCCCTCCGAAAAAATTTTGGAAGCGCCGAAACGCCGGAAAACCCAGTGACGGCGCAATCGTTTCTTTATGGTAACTACCCATTAGTTTCTATTTGGTAACTACAGCACAATATTGTGCTTACTTTACAAATTGGGGTTACGGTATTATTATAACGCCAGAGGCAAACGAAAGCAAACCCAATCACCAAGGAGGTAACTACTATGAACAAAGTCGTTGAATTTCTGAATGCCAACCCTGTGCAGTATCTTGCTACCGTCGGTCGTGACGGAAAAGCCAAGTGCCGTCCCTTCATGTTCTGTTTCGAGCAGGATGGCAAGCTCTGGTTCTGCACTAACAACACCAAGGATGTCTATCAGGATATGCAGGCCAACACCTATGTGGAAGTGTCGGTCTCCAGCTCCAGCTACGCCTGGATTCGGCTGCATGGCAAGGCGGTATTTGAGAACAATATGGAAGTTAAGGAAGGCTGCATGAACAATCCGATTGTCAAGGGCCAGTACCAGACTGCCGACAATCCTATCTTTGAGGTGTTTTATTTGGAAGAAGCTCACGGCGTGATCGCCGACTTCTCCGGCACCCCTCCCTACGAGTTCTAAGGAAATAGGACAAATTCTGTGGGGCTGTTTCAAATCCAAGCATATCCTCAAGATAGGAGCATTATGAACCGCATCATGCTGACCTATAAACCGCTCACGCCGGTTCTGATCTGTATCAATGCAGATATTGGACAGGTTTTGCAGAGCCTGTCCGATGCTGTAATTCAATAAAAGGAAGCAGTTCTAACACGTGCGTATCATGTGATAGAGCTGCTTCCTTTTATGTGGCTTTAGCCAGTGAAGAGCTATCGAGGTTCTTTTCAAAAAAATGAGATAGTGCTTCACACAGAATCACCCGCTATGCAGGTGCGCATTGATTATGTGCTTCACCTGAAGCAGACGGAACAAATTATGTTGAGTATAATAAACACGTAACCTCGAATGACTACATGGTTTCATCAGTATACAGGGATGCCAGTGTCGGAAGGTCTGTAACGGTCAATTTGCCGCGGGTGGTGGATAGAATTCCTCTGTTTCTCAAGTCGGTCAGCTCCCGCGTAATCTGCACACGGCTCATACCGAGAATATCTGCAATGTATTCCTGTGTCATCTCAATAACCAGTCCGGAATTGGATGGTTGATTCATGGTCAGCAAATACAGGAGATTGCAGAGCGTTACCTGAGAGGAATTAAACTCTTGGTGGATAGTTTCAAAGAGAAAGCGGTTGACATACATCGAATACCAGTTGACAACACTCTCAGCCAGTGATGTATTTTCTTCAAACATCGCTTTGAACTGCGGCACAGTAAACTCCAGTACCTTAATTTCAGAGAGTGCAACGGTTGTCAGAGACTGCTCAATGCGAAAGTCATTTGTGTGATATCCTGGAAAAAGCGTCCCCGGTCCATGAAAGCTGATGATTTTCCGTCTTCCGCTTTCGTGTTCAGAAAAATGAACAGATGCACCGGATACATAGTATTGGACACGATCATACGGCTGTCCGGGATTCCAGAGGTAATCACCTTTATGAAATGTTCGCTCTGTATGGGGTTGGGAAAGAAAGTATTCATAAAAGATGCGGAAGTCATTTGCAAAATAATATCGTGGTTTCAACATGGAAATCACCTCGCACTCGGAAAAGTTTGAAGATATTATACCACGAGATGATGAACATTTCCATGCGAGGTTATTAAGAACAGGAGGATAAAAGTAGTCCGCATAGGCATGGAATATCTGCATTGCTAGCAGATTAATTTATCAGTGGGGCAACGGAAAGTGGGCACACTGGTTTTCGTTTCGAAGCTGTTTTTGAATGTGTGCATCCTTGCTTTAGGTTATGCTGCGGACAATGAGCCGAAAGCGGTAAAGCGAAAAGACAGCGTCTACTATTTTAAATAAGTACTTTTTGGAAATGAGGAAAAGAGAATGCAGTATAAAGTAAAGGTCACGGTTTTAGACAAAAAATTATACCCGGAATTACAGCAGGAATACTGTGCTGTTCCGGACAGTGGGAAATGCCCCTGTTACTATGTGGGTGATGAGTTTCTGTTTTACCGCAACGATGAGAGGGACGACTTCTGGCACATGGGTGCGGGAACGCTTGTGAAATCCGGCAAACCGGATGAGGGCTGTTTACAGTCACCGGGAACGATGCATTGCGGAACAAAAGGGGTTCCGTTCTGTTCTGAGGCGTGGGATGCTATCAGCCGTTACATTTATACGGCTCTGCAAGGTGGAAGCATCATGCATGGTTGGACGAAAGATGATAAGGTTATGATTGCTTGTTGCAACGATGGCACAAGGCCGGTCATCTTCAAAATAGAAAGAATAGATTGTGAATGATGCCAATATAATTGGGGAAAATTCAATAATCTATAAAAATCCGCTGCAATTTTCATCTTAATGTACGATGAAAGTTACAGCGGATTTTGTTTCCCCAAGGAGTGGCTCTGGTTGCCATAATACAAACAAATCAAGCATATCCTTTTGGCAGCACCGCTGATTTATGCTATAATAAACTACAAGTATGTTTGCAGGAGGTTGCCATGTTTGCTGTTAATGTTGCGATAAATTTACCGGTAAAAAATTTATTTCGTCAGTTTACCTACAGTGTGCCGGAAGCACTGCAGTTTATAGACAGCGGCTGGCGTGTAGTTGTTCCCTTCAGCGGCCAGAAGGTGGAAGGCTTTGTGGTGGAGCGTGTGCCATTGCCTGCTGACCTGGAGCTCCGCGGTAAGCTGAAGCCTGTGGAGGCAGCCTTGGGCGATACTCCTTGGTTTGATAAGGAAATGCTGGCTACTGCCAAATGGATGGCAGATTATTATATGTGCTCGTTGGCAGAGGCGATGCGCCTTTTTGTGCCGGGGAAATCGAGCATTAAGCGGCGTGCCGTGCGTGACGCGCAGGGACGCTTGCTTTATTATGTTTATAATGAGCGTTTGCAGGAAAAAACAGTGTTGGCTTACCGCATCAACGCCACAGGCAGGCAGGCGTTGGCCGAAGGAGTACTTGCCAAACGCGCCAAGGGTCAGCATGCCGCCTTGGGTGTACTGGCTCAAGCTGCGGGAGCGCTTAGCGTAAGCGAGCTGGCGCAGCAGGGCGTGAGCTCTGCCGTGGCGCGCGCATTAGCGCAAAACGGTTTGGCGGACGCAGTGCAGAAGCGTGTGCTGCGCAACAGCTACAACACGGTGCAGGAGCGTGGCGAAAGCCTGCAGCTGACGGCGGAGCAGCAGGATGCTGCGGCAAAGATTAACAGGGCAATAGATGAGCAGCGCTCACAGTCATTTTTACTGCAGGGTATTACAGGCAGCGGCAAGACGGAGGTTTACCTGCGTGCGGCAGCTCATGCTGTTGATGCAGGCTGGCAGGTGCTGATGTTGGTGCCGGAAATTGCGCTCACAGCACAGCTGGTGAAGCGCTTTCAGGCGTGGTTCGGCAGCGAAATTGCCGTGGCGCACAGTAAGCTGTCGCAAAATGAAAGAGGCGACGTGTGGTACCGCATGCGCACAGGCAAGGCAAGAGTTTTAATCGGTGTGCGCAGTGCGGTGTTCGCTCCGTTTGAAAAGCTGGGTTTGGTGATTGTCGACGAGGAGCACGAAGGCAGCTATAAGGAGGAGGACCACCGTCCGCATTATAATGCGCGTGATGTTGCCCGCACCCGCTGCCGCCTGACCGGCGCAGCTTTGGTGCTTGGCAGTGCTACGCCGGATTTATGCACGTATTATAAAGCGCTGCAGGGCGAATGCACGCATCTGCATCTTACGTTACGTCCTAATGGTGCTGCTTTGCCAAAGGTTGAGATCGTGGATATGCGCAAGGAATTGGAGACGCGCAATTTCAGCGTGCTGTCGCGCGCGCTGCAGCAGGCGCTGGTGATGACGGCGGCGGCGGGGGAGCAGGCGATTGTCCTCTTGAACCGTCGTGGCTATTCTACCTTTGTGATGTGCCGTGACTGCGGTCAGACGATTACCTGTCCACATTGCGCAGTAGCAATGGTTTACCATAAGAAGAACGAGGATTTGCGCTGCCATTACTGCGGTAACACGATGCCGTTGCCGCAGGAGTGTCCGAACTGCCATAGCCGCCGTATTAAGTATTTTGGCAGCGGTACGCAGAAGGCAGAGGAACAGCTCGAGCAGCTGCCTGAGGTGCGGGTTTTGCGTATGGATCAGGATTCTACTGTGGCGAAGTTTGCGCATGCCGATATTTTGCGGCGCTTTGCCGGCGGTGCTGCCAATGTGCTGATTGGTACGCAGATGGTGGCGAAGGGACATGATATTCCCAATGTAACGCTGGTGGGAGTGCTGGCGGCGGACAGTACGCTGCATCTGCCGGATTACAGAGCGTCGGAACGTGCTTTTTCGCTGCTGACGCAGGCAGCGGGGCGTGCGGGACGCGGTGACAGGCCGGGACATGTAATCTTCCAGACCTATGATCCGGATAATCCGATTCTGCAGCTGGCGGTGACGCAGGATTACGACACCTTTGCCAAGCGCGAGCTGCAGGAACGCCAGAACTATTTTTATCCGCCGTTCGCCCAGATGCTTAAGCTGCAGATAGTGGATAAGGATGAGGGCGCAGGCCTGGCGCTGGCGCAGCAGGTTGTCTTTTATCTGCAGAGCTTGAAGCTGCAAGGCAAACTGGAGGATTTGCTGATTGCAGGACCGTTTCCCTCACTGGTGGCGAAGGCCTATGACCTGTATCGCTTCAATGTGCTGTTGAAGGCGCGGGATTTGAGGGAAACAAAGGAAGCATTGTTGAACAGTGAATTCAAGGAAAAGCCTAATCTTTACTTTAATGTTGACCCTGTAAGTGTAATTTAACATGGTAAATGATTGTATAAAAATAGAGTTTGTGTTACAATATAGGAAATTTAACACTGCTAATACCGGTGGAATGTTGCAGAAAATCTGCCGGTGTCAGCAAATTGATTAATGGGAGTAATTGTTTATGAGCATGCAGATGGAATTTATCAAGGTGCTGCCGTCGCCGCAGGCCTTAATGGAGGATTATCCGGTAAGTAAGGCTTCTAAGCTGCTGAAGCTGCAGCGTGACGAGGCTATAAAGAATATTTTTACAGGCAAGGATGACCGTTTCTTGCTGGTCATCGGTCCTTGCTCCAGCGATAACGAGGACGCTGTGCTGGACTATGTATATCGTCTGGCCAAGCTGCAGGAAAAGGTACAGGATAAAATTTTTATCGTACCGCGCCTGTACACCAACAAGCCGCGTACTATCGGCGTAGGCTATAAGGGTATGCTGCATCAGCCTTCTCCCGAGGGTGAGGAGGATATGCTGGGGGGTATTATCGCCATCCGCAAAATGAACGTGCGCGTGGTAGAAGAAACAGGTCTGACCGGTGCAGAGGAAATTCTCTATCCTGAGGTTTTCCGCTATCTGTCCGATTTGCTGAGCTATGCCGCAGTCGGCGCGCGCTCCAGCGAGGACCAGCTGCACCGCATGATTGCCAGCGGCGTAGGCATTCCCGTTGGCATGAAGAATCCTACCAGCGGCGATTTGTCTGTTATGCTCAACAGTGTGGCGGCAGCGCAGCATGAGCAGGAATTTTTGTTCCGTGGCTGGGAGGTACGCACCAAGGGCAACCCGCTGGCGCATTCTATTCTGCGCGGTTATGTTGATCCCATCGGCAATAGCTTCCCTAACTATCATTATGAGGTGCTGAAAATCGTTATTGATATGTACGCAGAACGTCAGTTGCAGAATCCGGCAATTATTGTGGATACCAACCACGCCAACTCCGGCAAAAAATATCTGGAGCAAATCCGCATTGCCAAGGATATCGTGCATTCCCGTAAGCTGAACGCGGACATCAACAGAATCGTCAAGGGCCTGATGATTGAAAGCTATATCGAGGACGGTGCTCAGGGCGTGCATGACGGCGTTTACGGCAAATCTATTACCGACCCCTGCCTGGGCTGGGAAAAAACGGAAAGACTGTTGCTTGACCTAGCGGAAGAATTGTAAACTGATAAGTATGAGCTGCTACAGCGAAGGCTGCAGCAGCTTTTTTGCATGCAAAAAGACCGCCTGCTTCAGCGGGCGGCCTCTAAACATTCTCAGCTATTAAAATGTTTCCAGCAGCTTGTAGCCACGACCGATGAGAAAGGTGGCAGTTTCCGGTTCGTTGGTTTTGAAAACTACTACCGGCTTAACGTTATCACGGTTAAAGGAAATATACAGATAGGAAATGTCGATGTTGGCACCGTGGATAGCGGAAAGAATTCCGTCCAGATAACCCGGAGTATCGTCCATCTCTACGGCAATAACCTTGTCCTGACGGCATTGGTAGCCTTCTGCCTTCAGCACCTCGATAGCAGTTTCTGCCTTGTCCACAATCAGGCGTACGATGCCGAATTCCGCGCTGTCATTGGCCAGCATGGTGTAAATATTGATATTGGCTTTGGCAAGAATAGTAGTGATTTTGAACAAGCCACCCTCGTTGTTTTCAGTGAATAAAGAAACCTGGTTAAGCATATGTAAATATCCTCCCTCAATTATCATAATCATAAAGCATACTGTACGGTTGTCAGCTTTTATTTGCTTGATAATAGATTATAGCACAAATTTCGGTGACAAGAAAGAGGCTTTTGTAAAGTAATCCTAGTGTAACGCAAGCTATTGTGAAGTGAAAATGGACAAAAATAATATTTATCCCTGTTGTAAAAGCAAAGAGATAGCAAGTGGTTGAGATAAGATTGATGCTTGCTAACTCTTTTAATCTTTAGCGTAAACGTTTCAGTAGACCTCTGGTTGAAACAAATAAAGATTTCAAATTACTTGATTTTTCGGATGAAAGTGCTATAATAATTCTACAACATATGAACAAACATCGAAATGTTTACAAAATGCGGAGGTTGATAATATGGGTATGAAAAAATTATTAGCAGTGTTATTTTCAGCTTTGCTGCTCGTAAGCGTTGCCGGCTGTGGTGACAGTAATTCACAGCAGGGAGCCGTAACACAAAAGGTGATGAACGCCAAAACTAAGCAGGATTTTGAGCCTGTAACCGAAATTAAGGAAGGACGCAAAAACGTCTATGCCGTACTTAAGGTTATGAAGGGTAACTACTGGGAAGAAGTTATCCGTGGCATTAAGGACGGTGCAGCCAAGGCTGATGTTAACGTTTATGTAGGCGGCGTTATGAAGGACGGCGACTGGGAGCTGCAGCGCGATATGGTCAAAGAGCTTCCCAGCAAAAAGGCGGACGCAGTAATACTTGCTCCGGCGGACAGCTCTAATATGACGGCAAGTGCGAAAACACTGCGCGAGCAGAAGCTGCCGGTTTTCTTGGTTGATACCACATTGAGCAGCCATGATTATGATGCAGCTTTCCTTACCAACAACCTGGAGGCAGGTGCCGAGGTTTGCCAACAGATGGTGGAGCAGATGAAGGCTAACGGTGTAAAGGAATCCGAGGAGGCAACAGTTCTGGTACATGTCAGCACCTTGGCCAGCACTACGATTGCCGACCGCTTGAACAGCATTATGGCAAACTGGGGTAAATTTGCTCCTGCAAGCTGGAAAATCGAACATGATTATATTATTAACTATGGTGATGAAGCGGGCGCAGTCAAGCTGGTCACCGAAAAAATCAAAAACACTCATAATGTTAAAGGCATTATTGCCTGCAACAACGGTTCCACTAATGCGACCGTGAAAGCTGTAATGGCTGCAGGCCGCAAGGATATTGCCGTTACTGGCTTTGACCTTGGCAAAAAGACTTTGCTGGGCCTGGAGGACAAGAACTATAGTATTGCTGTTGCCGTACAGAATCAGTACAAAATGGGCTACGAGGCTGTGATGGCTGCCGCTGCTGCAGCAAAAGATGGCAGCAAGCCGGCACAGAAGCTGGTGAATACCGGTATCAGTATGGCAGATAAAAATAATTATAAAAAATAGATAACAAAAAAGCTTAAGAGCCTTCTGCTTCTGACGGAAAATCCGCCTGACGCAGAAGGCTTTTGCTGTTTGGGCATAAATATATGAGGAAGCCTGAACAGAGAATTTGTTTTTTTCTGTAGTAATGTGTTATAATGAACTATTGGAATAGCTACAAGGAGGAACAAAAATGGCTAAGTTAAAAATAGTGATTGCCGGCGCTCCGGTGCTGCGTGAGGTAGCTCAACCGGTAGAGCGTATAGATAAAAAATTGCAGCGTCTGCTGCGTGATATGGCAGAAACAATGTATGCGGCCGACGGCGTAGGCCTGGCAGCACCGCAGGTGGGTGTAAGCAAGCGCGTAGTAGTTATTGACGTAGGCGAAGGCCTGTACGAGCTGATTAACCCTGAGATTGTTAAACGCGAGGGCAAGGTGCTGGGCAGCGAAGGCTGTCTTTCCGTGCCTGATTACGAAGGCGAGGTAGAACGCTCCGAATATGTGGAATGCGAATTCACCGACAAAACCGGTCAACGCATGCTGCTTTCCGCAAGTGGTCTTTTGGCTATCTGCATTCAGCATGAGCTGGACCATCTGGACGGCATTTTGTTCATCGACAAGGCTAAAACCATTTCGCCTAAGCAGAAGGAAAATCCCGAGGATGCTGTAAGATAAATCCTGAGCGGGATATGAAAAAAAGATATACGGAGGAAAACAAATGCGTATAGTATTTATGGGAACACCGGATTTCGCAGTCGGCAGCCTGCAGGCGCTGTGCGAAAGCGGCAAGCATGAAATTCTTGCGGTAGTAACTCAACCGGACCGTCCGAAGGGACGCGGCAACAAGCTGCTGCAAACACCGGTTAAAGAATATGCGCTGGCGCAGGGCTTAACTGTTTACCAGCCGCAAAAGGTAAAAACCCCTGAATTTGTTGAGCTGCTGCACGAGCTGCAGCCGGAGCTGATTGTCGTAGCTGCCTTCGGCCAGTTTTTGAGCAAAGAAATTCTGGAGCTGCCGAAATATGGCTGCATCAATGTGCATGCTTCGCTGCTGCCGAAGTATCGCGGTGCGGCGCCGATTCAGTATGCCATCATCAAGGGCGAAAAGGAATCGGGCGTAACGATTATGCAGATGGATATCGGCATGGATACCGGCGCAATGCTGGATAAGGTAGTAGTGCCTATCGAAGAAAATACCACAATGGGCGAGCTGCATGACGCTCTGCGTGAGCAAGGTGCGACGCTGCTGCTGCAGGTTATCGACAAGATTGCGGCAGGTACTGCCGTGGCTGAGCCGCAGGATGATGCGCAGGCTACCTATGCGACACTTCTCGACCGCAGCATGGAGCATATCGACTGGAGCAAAACTGCGCAGGAGGTACACAACCTTATCCGTGGCTTTAACCCTGCACCCAGCACCTTTACCAAGCTGCCGAACGGCAAGAGCCTGAAAATCTGGGGCAGCAAAATGACTGGCAAAAGCAGTGCTGCTGCTGCCGGTACCGTTATCGAAACCGGCAAGCACAGCTTCTTTGTAGCTTGCGGTGAGGGCGTACTGGAAATCACCGAGGTACAGCCCGAATCCAAAAAACGTATGCCGGCGCAGGTTTTCCTGAACGGCCGCGGCGTACAGGAGGGCGACCTGCTTGCCTGAAGCAGGCTGTAAATTGAAGGAGTAATCTTTTAATGAACGAAGATAGTGTATTTAAGCCCAAAAAACGTATATTTATGGCTCTGACCTCCATCAGCGCCGTATTAGGTGCGTTGATGTTTTATGTGGTCTGGAAGGTAACCTTTCCGGGTCTTTATGAAATCAGCCGCTTTCTGCCGATAGTCTTCGGCTTTTTCGGCGTACTTATCGTGCTGGCGATGCTCAGCGGCGTTTTGGGAATCGTCATGGCACTTTTGGGAATACCGGTACTCAAGATTTTGTATTTTTGGGCGTGGAAGGCGATTAATATTCTTTTCCCCTTTGCGGTAGTACTGGGACGCTTGTTCAACATTCCCCGTGACCGCATCGAGCAGTCCTTTATCGAGGTCAGCAACAATCTGGTGCTGCAGCATAAGGTGAAGGTGCCTGCCAACCGAATTATGATTTTAACACCGCATTGTATCCAGCTGGATACCTGCGTACATAAGATAACCCGTAACGTAGAGAACTGCCGTCAGTGCGGACGCTGCAGCGTAGGTGCTATGCTGGGGCTGGCACACAAGTACGGCTGCCATTTTGCTGTGGCTACAGGCGGTACGCTGGCAAGGCAGATGGTTAAGCAGGCAAGGCCGAAGGCTATTGTGGCCGTGGCCTGCGAGCGTGATCTGACCAGCGGCATTCAGGATGTATTTCCGCTGCCGGTGTTGGGCGTTTTAAACGAGCGTCCCTTCGGTCCCTGCTTTAATACACGGGTAGATATTAATAAGCTGGAAGCAGCAATTTTAGCATTTATGGAAGATGATGAGGAAGAAACAAAGCATGCGGAAGGAACAAAAAGCAAATTATCCTGAAAGCGCCCGCGGAGCAGCGGCGCTTTTGGTGCGTATGGTGCTGGAGGACGGCGCTTATACGAATATCGCGCTGAACCAGTATCTGCGCGGCAGCAGATTGAGCGATCTTGACAGAAGGCTGGCAACAGAGCTGGTATACGGCACGGTGAAGGCCAGCGGTACGCTTGACTGGTATCTGGCTCAGTGCGTCAGCCGTCCGCTGGATAAGGTGGCCGGTGATATTCTGGCGATACTGCGCATCAGTACCTACCAGCTGCTGTATATGACGCGTATTCCTGCGTCGGCGGCAGTAAACGAGGCTGTGAAGCTGGCACGCTCGGTGAGCCATGAGGGCAGCGCCAAGTTTGTCAACGGCGTTCTGCGCGGTCTGTTGCGCAAGCAGGAGGCAGGTGCGTTCGTTCTGCCAGATGCCGAAAAGCAGGATGCCGATTATCTGTCGCTGCAGTATTACCATCCGCGCTGGCTGGTGAAGCGCTGGCTGGGACCGTGGGGACGCGACGGCACCGAACGCCTGCTGGCGTTTGATAATACGGCTGCGCCGGTGTGCCTGCGTGCCAATACGCTGGTGACTACGCGCGACAAGCTGTTGGCTGATCTGACGGAAATGGGTGCGCAGGTGCGTGCTTCCGAATGGAGTCCCTACGGCATTGTGGCAGAGCATCTGCCGTCGCTGCATACACTTTTGGCGGCACTGCCGCAGCATTTTTACATTCAAGACGAAAGCTCTATGCTGGTAGCGCCGGTGTTGGCGCCGCAGCCCGGAATGCGCGTGCTGGATATGTGCAGCGCTCCCGGCGGCAAGGCAACGCACATGGCACAGCTTATGCATGATAAGGGCGAGGTTATCGCTTGCGATATCCACGAGCACAAGCTGGAGCTGATTGCCGAAAACGCTGCCCGTCTGGGTATGAAGAGCGTCAAAGCACTGCAGAACGATGCTCTGCAGCTGCGCAGCGAATGGTTGGGCGCGTTTGACAGAGTTTTGGTTGATGCACCCTGCTCCGGTCTGGGTGTGCTGCGCCGCCGTGCGGAAGCACGCTGGCGCAAGCAGCGCAAGGATTTGAAGCTGTTCCCACCGCTGCAGCTGGCAATTTTAAAGAATGCCGCACAGTACGTGAAGGATGGCGGTACCATGGTTTACAGCACCTGCACGATTGAGCAGAGCGAAAACCATTATCTGGTAGAAGAGTTTTTAACGCAGCATCCCGAATGGCAGCGTGTGGAATTTACGCATCCGCTGACGGGCGAGCAGGTACAGGAGCTGCAGCTTCTGCCGCAGAATGACGGCATTGACGGCTTTTATATCTGTAAGCTGATGAAAAAGCAGTAATATAGAGGTAAGAGAATGCAAGATATTTTTGCTTTACCAATAGAAGAATTACAGGATTTATTTGTAGCGGCAGGACTGAAAAAGTTCCGTGCCAAGCAGGTATTTCAATGGCTGTACCAAAAGTCGATCTTTGATTTTGCCGCTATGCACAACCTGAGCAAGGCCGATATTGCCGTACTGCAGGAAAAATTTACCGTGTTGCCGCGCAGTCTGGAAATTCTGCGCGAGCAGAATTCCTCCGACGGCATGACGAGCAAGCTGCTTTTGGGCTTGCCGGACGGAAATTCGGTAGAAACGGTTCTGATGCACCATGATTACGGCTACAGCGTGTGCGTTTCCAGCCAGGTCGGCTGCGATATGCACTGCGCCTTCTGCGCCAGCGGCCTGAAGGGCGCTGTACGCAACCTGACGGCAGCAGAAATCGTGGCTCAGGTTTACCTGTTCAACGAGCGTCTGCGTGAGCATGGGGCGATGGTGAGCAGAGTGGTAGTGATGGGCAGCGGTGAGCCGATGCTGAACTTTGACAGCGTTTTGCAGGCGCTGGATTTTCTGCACCGTGAGGACACCTGTAACATGAGCTACCGCAATATGACGCTTTCCACCTGCGGCATTATTCCGGGCATCAAACGCCTGGAGGAGCAGGGCAAGCCGATAAATCTGGCAATTTCGCTGCATGCTGTCAAAAACGAGCTGCGTACGGCGCTGATGCCTGTCAACAAGGGCTATCCCTTTGTGGATGTGCTGACAGCTGCTGAAAGCTACAGCAAGGCCAGCGGCAGGCAGATAACTTATGAATATATTCTGTTGAAGGGAAAAAATGACAGTCCGCAGGACGCGGAGCTTTTGAGCAATTACCTGCGCTATAAGCAGGCATCCGTTAATCTGATACCGGCCAACCCGGTACCGGAGCAGGGCTTTGAGCGTCCGTCCAAAGCGGCAGTAGAACGTTTTTTGCGCATCCTGCAGAAAAACAGGATTAACGCTACCGTTCGTAAGGAGATGGGCAAGGATATTGATGCAGCCTGCGGTCAGCTGCGGGCTAAATTTGCCAAGGAACAGGAGCAAAAATAATGCAGGTAATCAGCAGAACCCATGTGGGCCTGGTCAGAGAGAATAATGAAGATGCGCTGCTGGTACGCGAGCCTTCTCTTTTTGCCGTTGCCGACGGCATGGGAGGCTATGCGGCAGGCGAAATCGCCAGCAGGTCTACTATTAAAGCCTTTGAGGCTGCGACACACAGCCTGCGCCATGAGCAGGAGGAACAGAATATCCGTAAGGTTATGCTGGAGGCCTTTGACAAGGCCAATACGCACGTTTATAAAATGGCGGTGAGCAACGAAAGCTATTCCGGCATGGGAACGACGATGACGGCGCTTTATCTGCCGGGGGACGGTCACGGCTACTGCTGCCATGTAGGCGACAGCAGACTGTATATGTTCCGCAACGGCAAGCTGGAGCAGCTGACGCATGACCATACACTGGTAGCAGATTTACAGGAACAGGGAAAAATTTCGGATGAGGAAGCCTTTGTACATCCGCAGCGTAATATATTGCTGCAAGCCCTGGGTGTCGAGGAAACGGTAAAGGCCGATTTCTTCAGCTTCCGTCTGCAGGAGGGTGACAGGCTGCTGCTGTGCAGCGACGGTCTGTCCGACATGCTGCGTGCTGCCGAAATCAGCCAAATCATCGGCTGCGCCGATCCGGAGCAGGCTGCGGACAAATTGCTGGAGCAGAGCCTGGACAACGGCGGACGCGATAATGTGTCCCTGATTCTTATTGATTTAACTACACAGGGGGAGGAAAGCTGTAATGGATAAAAATGGCAAGACCATCTTGAACGGACGCTATGAGATTATTCGTCCGATTGGCTATGGCGGTATGGCCGAAGTCTTTTTGGCCCACGACCAGCTTTTGGACCGCAATGTAGCCGTGAAAATGCTGCGCGACCAGTTCCTGGGGGACAATGAGTTGCTGGAGCAGTTCCGCCGGGAGGCAAAATCCGCGGCGCGTCTGGTGCATCCGTATATCATCAACATTTATGATGTTGTTTCGGAGGGCAGCAATCAGTATATAGTTATGGAATATGTTGATGGTGTGACGCTGAAGGAATATATGCAGGAGCACAAGCTGAGCCTGAATACCGTTCTCGAAATCGCCGTGCGTCTTGCAGATGCGCTGCAGCATGCTCATAGCCACAACATTATTCACTGTGACATCAAGCCGCAGAATATTTTGATTGACAAAAATATGAATCCGAAAATCGCTGATTTCGGCATTGCCAAAATGGTCACGAACCAGACGATGGTTTATTCCAAATCGGTGATGGGTTCTGTGCATTATATTTCTCCGGAGCAGGCCTGCGGCGGTAAAATTACTGCCAGCAGCGATGTCTATTCTTTGGGCATAGTGCTCTTCGAAATGCTTACGGGTGAGGTTCCCTACGTCGGCACAACGGCGGTTTCGGTTGCTATGATGCATGTAGAAAAGCCTGTGCCGCAGCTGAAGGACTACATGGATAATGTTCCCGAGGGCATGCAGGAGATTATGGACAAGGCGCTGGCAAAGCGCTGTGAGGACAGATATGCAAATGCCGGTCAGCTCAGACGTGATCTGATGAACCTGAAGATGAAGCTCTTCCCGTTCAGCAGCGAGGACTATCATCAGGAGCTGGGCGCGGTGAAGTCCAACGGCAATGTTGTCGATAGCCCTGATGACGGTGCTACGGTGATTATGAAGCCGGTGCGCAGTGAGCTGCCGCCGAAGCAGGTAACTCCGGCTGTAACACAAGAGCCGGAAAAAATTCAGGAAAAGCAGGAAGCAATGCCTTCCGAAAAAGCAGGGGATGAAAAATCGGTGGTTAAGAAAAAGCTGAATTATACCAAACTGATAGTAATGATTACTGCTGCGGTAGTAGCAATTTCGCTGGTAGCGCACTTTATCTTCAACCGCAACCTGGCGGAAATTGAAGTGCCTAATGTTACCAATATGACGGTAGTTGAAGCACAGAAGCTGCTTGAGGAAAAGGAGTTTAAGGTGGAGCTGGAGGAAAAATACGGCGACCCCGATAAGTTTAAGCCCGGTACTGTTATGGAGCAGTCTCCTAAGGCCGGCGAAAAACGTAAGCAGGGCAGCCTTATTATCCTGACCATCTGTAAGGGCGCGGAGCTGAAGGCTGTGCCTGATGTTACCGGCATGTCGCTCTCGAAGGCAGAGCAGCAGCTGCAGGCTGCAGGCTTTAATGTCGGCAAGGTGACGCGCAAGCATGTGGACGGCGGCAAAATCGGCGCTGTTCTCAGCCAGTCGCCGAAGGGCCTGGACAAGGCTCCCAAGGGAACAGGTATCGACCTGGTAATTAACGAAGGCGATAAGCCGGTACCGGATATTATCGGCAAATCTGTTGACGAAGCTAAGGGTATGCTGGAGCAGGCAGGCCTGAAGCTTGGTGAAATCAAAAAGGTTCAGGATGCCAGTGCCAAAAAGAATGTAGTTCTGGCCTGCAACCCGGGTGTAGGCAGTAACCTTAACGACGGCGCGGCTGTAGCGATTACTGTAGCTGCCGGCGGCGAAAAGAAGAGCGCCTATGTTGACTTTGTCGTACCGAGCGGCAAGCCTGCCAACGTACGCATTGTGCTGACGGATGACAACGGCACGGCAACGCTGTACAGCGGTACGCAAAACGGCAGCGTGCGTCTGCGTCAGAAGGTGGAATATGCAGGCAATGCCAAGGTCCAGTTCATCTGTGACGGCAAGCTCATTTCCGAAAGGAACCTGTAAACATGGCAGAGCTGCAGGGCAGAGTCCTGAAAAATTATAACGGCTATTATTACCTTAAGGTTGAGGGCGAAAGCGAGCCTTATACCTGCAAGGTAAAGGGAAAAATGAAGAAAAACCGTTTTTCGCTGGCAACAGGCGATATCGCCTGCTTTGAGGTAAGCAGCAGCGAAAAGCGCGAGGGGATGATTACCGGTGTGCTGCCGCGCAGAAATTTTCTGCCGCGCCCTACGCTGGCTAATCTGGATTTGTTTGTGGCAGCCTTTGCCTGTGCTACGCCGGACTTCAGCTTCCTGCTGGCAGATAAGCTGCTGGCGTTGGCAGAGCTGGCGAAAATTCCTGCAATCTTGGTGCTCAATAAAGAGGATAACGCTCCTGCGGGCCTGATTGAGCAGGTGAAGGCAGTTTATGAGCCTATCGGCTATGAGGTGTATACTCTGTCGGCGCAGAACGGTACCGGTGTGGAGGCTCTGCGTGAGCGTCTGCGTGGTAAAATCTGTGCCTTTGGCGGACCTTCGGGCGTAGGCAAATCGTCTACCATCAACGCTATCGACAGCAGCGTGGACCTGCGCACGGGCGAGGTTAGCGAAAAAATCGGCCGCGGCAAGCATACTACACGCTATGCACAGCTGCTGCCGTTCGACGAAGGCTATATTGCGGACACTCCGGGCTTCGGAAATCTGCTGCTGGAGGGCCTGACATCTGAAATGGTGCTGGCCTCCTTCCGTGAGTTTGCCGATTATGAGGCAGGCTGCAGGTTCTGTCCCTGCACGCATACGCACGAGCCTGTCTGCGGTGTAAAGGATGCTGTGGCTGTAGGAAGAATTTCTGCCAGCCGTTATGAATCATATTTGACAATGTTAGCAGAGGTAAAACTCCTGCAAGAGAAAGAGGGAAGAAAATGATGATTAAAGTTGCTCCGTCAATTTTATCTGCCGATTTTGCATATCTGGCGGACGAAATCAAAAAAATTGAAGCTGCCGGTGCCGACTGGGTACACATCGATGTTATGGACGGCCAGTTTGTACCTAACCTGACCTTCGGTGCTCCTGTAGTAAAAAAAATCCGTAAGGTAACCGACCTGTTTTTCGACTGCCATCTGATGGTAGAAAATCCGGAAAAATACATTGCCGATTTCAAGGCTGCCGGTGCCGACCAGATTGTTGTGCATGTAGAAACCACCAAGCATCTGCACCGCTGCATCCAGCAGATTAAGGCTGAGGGCATGAAGGCCGGCGTTGCACTGAACCCCGCTACCAGCCTGAGTACGGTAGAAGAAATTCTGCCTTACGTTGATATGGTACTGCTGATGACCGTTAACCCCGGCTTCGGCGGCCAAAGCTTTATTGAAGGCGTAGTGCCGAAGATTGAGCGCCTGCATGCAATGATTACCGAGCGTGGCCTGAATGTGGATATTCAGGTTGACGGCGGCGTTAACGCCGAAACCTCCAAGCTGGTGAAGGCTGCCGGTGCCAACGTATTGGTAGCAGGCTCCTATGTTTACGGCGCTGAGGATACCGCTGCTGCTATTGCCAGCCTGAAATAGTATTCAGTGATTAGTGAACAGTAAATAGTGTTCGGAAAATAAGAAAAACCGTCCTTTCCCGTTATCTGTAAAATTGCAGACCGAGAAGGACGGTTTTGTTTTGCTTTGGGTGTTATTTTTTTTCGCTATCGTTTGCTTTTTGCCAGATGTACCACACTGCGAGCGAGCGCCAGGGGCGCCAGCTTTCTGTAAGCGTATTGATTTTGCCGCGTTTGGGAATTTCGCTAAGATTAAGCATTTTCTGCAGCTCTTTCTTGAAGATAAAGTCGGCACTGGGAACGACGTCTGTGCGGCACAGGGCCAGCAGCAGAAACATTTCGATGGTCCACTGGCCGAGGCCGCGGATTTGCATCAGCTGTTTGGTAATCTGGCTGTCGGTCATATCATCGAACTTATCCATGGTTACGCTACCGTTGATCACTGCTTCGGCAAAGCTGCGCAGGTAATCTACCTTTTGCTTAACCAGACCGATGCTGAGCAGGTCCTCGGCGGAAGCAGCAAGCACTGCCTGCGGCGTAATAGGATTGCCGGTGAGGCCCTCAAGCTTTTTCATCAGCTGCTGGCTGACATCAGGCGGCAGCTGTTGGGCAATAATACCGGTCAGTAATATAGTAAAATAAACCTCTTTAGATTTTGGTTTTAACGGACAGGGCGAATAACGGTCAACTAACGGGGCGAGCTCTGGAACGTTTTCACGCAGATAGCGGTCACCGACGGACCAATCTGGGGTTTGGCACATAAGCATCCTCCTTTTATTTACTTCATTACAATATTATAATACGAAAACGGCGGTTAGACAAACGAAAAAATGCGAAATAATAGCAATAAAAGCAGTTTTCTATGAACGAAGTCTTTTGGATTTGCTTTTTCTTTAAATCATGAAGAAAAATAAAAAACGGCGGCAACGCAGATTAATATTTGCACTTTTTTCTTCAAAGCTGTATAATTAATCTGATTGACAATCTATATTTGTAATTAAAATGTAAGGAGACGATGAAATGTCTGAAGTCAGAGTAAGATTTGCTCCCAGTCCTACTGGGTATTTACATATTGGTGGTGCGCGTACTGCGCTGTTTAACTGGCTTTTTGCCCGCAAAATGGGCGGCAAGCTGATTCTGCGTATCGAGGATACCGATATTGAACGTCTGAAAGAGGATTCCGTAAGCCAAATCCTTACCAGCCTGAAATGGCTGGGCATCAACTGGGATGAAGGCCCGGAGGCCGGCGGTGAATACGGTCCTTACTATCAGTCCGAGCGCTTTGATATTTACAAAAAATATGCTCAGCAGCTGCTGGACGAAGGCAAAGCATACTACTGCTTCTGCACTACCGAGGATCTGGCTGCACAACGTGAAAAACAACGCGCTGCTAAGCAACCGTTCCGCTATGCACGTACCTGCCGCGATATTCCGGCAGAGGAGGCTAAAGCACGCATTGCTGCAGGCGAACCGTATTCCATCCGTATCAAGATTCCTGCCGAAGGCAGCATCACCGTGCATGATCTGATTCATGGCGAAGTTACCTTTAACATGGACCAGTTCGACGATTTCGTAATTGTAAAATCCAACGGTATTCCTACCTATAACTTCGCTGTTTGTGTCGATGACCATCTGATGGGCATGACTCACGTACTGCGCGCCGAGGAGCATCTTTCCAACACTCCGAAGCAGCTGCTGGTTTACGAAGCACTGGGCTGGGAGCCGCCTAAGTTCGGTCATATGCCGATGATTCTGGCTATGGACCGTTCCAAGCTGAGCAAACGTCACGGCGCAACCTCCGTTGAAGAATTCCGCAGCCAAGGCTACCTGCCGGAAGCTATCATCAATTATCTTACTCTGCTTGGCTGGGGCCCCGGCGATGAGCGCGAAATCTTCACTCTGGAAGAAACCGTTAAGCTGTTTGAGCTGGAGCAGATGAGCAAAAAGGCTGCTATTTATGACACCAAAAAGCTCACCTGGATGAACGGCCAATATCTGTCCGAGCTGCCGCTGGAAAAAATTCTGCCGGATGCTAAGCCCTTCTTCGTTAAAGACGGCCTGGTAACCGAAGAATGGTTCAACAATGCTGCCAACGAAGCATACTTTGAAAAGCTCGTAGACGTTGTACGTGTACGCGTTAAAACTCTGCAGGAGGTTGCCGATGCTTCCACCTACTTCTTCAAGGATGTTGAAGAATATGATGAAAAGGGTGTAGCTAAGCACTTCAAGGCAGAAAATATTCCTGTTCTGGAGCAATGCATTGCAGCAATTAAGGCTGATGATGTATATGACCTGGCTTCTACCGAAGCAGCTTATAATAAGATTGCTGCCGATAACGGTCTGGCTCTGGGCAAGGTTATCCATCCGACTCGTCTGGCTCTGACAGGACGCACCGTAAGCCCCGGTATGTTTGACGTTATGGTCCTGCTGGGTAAGGAAAGAACTCTGGCACGTCTGGAAAAGGCTGTTGAGTTCATTAAAAGTTTATGATTGTAAAATAGCGATTGGCGGCTAGTTTTAGCGCGATTGCTTTAATTAAGCAGGAGGGCTTTTCTTCCTGCTTAATTTTTACCAAGAGATTCAAGGCTTGGAACATTGTTTTTGGAAAGGAGCTGCAGGCTATGAAAATCCTGTTGACAACATTATTGTGCTTATGTTTATCTCTGCCGGTATTGGCAGACCAGCAGACTACGGTGCTTACCGAACAGACTTCTGTCGGCAAGGCAACGGCAACGCTGCCCTACATCGATGGCAGTAATTCCGCAGAGCTGGAAAAACAGGCCAACGCATTGGTGCGCGACGCTGCAGCTAAGCTGGTAAAAGAGGTAGGCGGTCAGGGCAGTGTAACCTATAAGGTGATGCTGAACCGTCCGAGTCTGGTGAGCCTGCTGCTGGAGGCAGACAACGGCGGACGCAAGGCATATGCTGGACTGAATCTTGATTTGACCACCGGCAAGGAGTTCGAGGTTACAGATTTCTTTGTCGATAATGATAATGTAAAGGCTGCCTTAGGCAATTATGATAATGTGCTCTTCGGCGAAGAGGGCTTGTTTGTGCGCAGCAAAAAAAATACTGCCTACAGCAGCTTTGTGCCCTACAGGGATGTAGTTACCTCTCTGCGCATCGGCGAAGCGGGACGCCTGCTGCAGCTGGCAAAAATTACCGATAAGGCTGCAGGCAAAACACTGCGTCTGCCTGCAAGCGGACTGATGGCGCTGAAGCTGGACAGCAATCCTTCCACCGGCTACGGTTGGCAATTTGCCTCCAGCTCACCGGCAGTAAGCAAGGTAGGCAGCTCGTTTACCATTCCGCGTGGTGACGAGGAAAGAATGGGTGCGCCCGGCGTTGAAATTCTGGTGCTGGCAGTTACCAAGCCCGGTACCTACAATATCCGCATGGATTACAAGCGCTCTTGGGAAAAAATGAGTCTGCAGAGCTTTAACTTTACCGTTATCGCAGAATAAGCTAGAGGATGTGTTTATGGAAAAAGCATCAGTTTCTGTAAAAATATATAATAGTACCTATGCATTAACGACCTCTGCTTCCGAAGAACAGGTGCTGAAAATAGCAGCAGAGGTAGACAGAAGAATGCAGGAGCTGGCAGAAAGCAAAAAGCTGCTGCAGACAGATAAAATCGCCATCTGGACGGCGCTTGACCTGGCTGCAGACAGACTGGAGCTGCAGGAAAAATGCGTTGCTCTGAAACAGGAAATGCAGCAGCAATCCGTGGCAGCAGAGCAGAAAATGCAGGAAAAATATGCTGCGCTCGAGCAGGAAATGCAGCAAAGAAATGCTGTGCTGGCAGAAGAGCTGCAAAGCCTGCAGGCCAGATATGACAGACTGCTGGCAGCAGTGCGTGAAAGGTAGATAACATATGGAAAAGAAAACAATAGAACTGCTTGCTCCCGCAGGCAGCTGGGAAGCATTGGAGGCAGCGGTAAACGCCGGCGCCGATGCTGTATATATGGGCGGTAAAGCCTTTGGCGCACGTGCCTATGCCAGCAATTTTGATGAAGATGAAATGGCGAAGGCGGTGTATTTTGCGCATATGCACCATGTGCGCCTGTATATTACCGTCAATACTTTGGTTGATGACAGCGAGCTGGAGGCTTTATCCGCTTACCTGCTGTTTTTGAATAACGTAGGCGTAGACGGACTCATTGTGCAGGATTTGGGCGTTATCCGCCTGGCGAAAAAAATTGTGCCGGAGCTGCCGCTGCATGCCAGCACGCAGATGAGCATTACCAACAGCAGTGGTGTAGACTTCGCTATGGGCGCAGGCATGGAGCGCAGCGTGTTGGCGCGTGAGCTGAGCCTGAAGGAAATCGGCGCAGCCTGCAGCCGAGGCAGTGAAATCGAAACCTTTATCCATGGCGCTTTGTGCGTCTGCTACAGCGGTCAATGCCTTATGAGCAGTCTTATCGGCGGCCGCAGCGGCAACCGCGGACGCTGTGCCCAGCCTTGCCGTTTGCCGTATAAGCTGCTCAACGCGAAGGATGAGGATATGCTGCAGGGCAAGGATGCAGGCCAGTATCTGCTGAGCCCCAAGGATATGAATACCTTGAGCATTTTGCCGCAGCTGATTGACGCAGGCGTTGTATCCTACAAAATAGAAGGACGCATGAAGCGTCCGGAATATGTTGCGGTAGTAGTAGATGCTTACCGCCGTGCGATTGACAGCTATCTTGCCGGTGACTATAACGTGCCGGAGGAGGATTTGGCGAATATCGAGCAAATCTTCAATCGTGACTTCACCACCGCTTATTTGGAGCGCCGTCCAGGACGCACAATGATGAGTGACCGCCGTCCCAACAACCGCGGTGTGCTTATCGGCCGTGTAGCTAAGCTGGACAAAAACCGCAATAAGGCAGTTATTAAGCTGGATAAGGAGCTGCATCTGGGCGATGGCTTGGAGTTCTGGGTAAGCGTCGGCGGACGCGTGGGCACCACCGTTACGGATATGCTGTGCGGCGGTAACAGCGTACAGAGTGCTGCTCCCGGCCAGCAGGTAACGATTGATGTGCCTAACGGAGTACGTTTGAATGACCGCGTTTTCCGTACTCTCGACAGCAGACTGATGAGTTATGCGCAGCAGTTCTTCGGACCGGATGCAAAAAAACGCATTCCTGTGGATGCCGTAGTTACTGCGCGTCTGGGCGAGCCCATGACCGTTACGCTGACAGATGATGAAGGCAACGTGGGCTACGGCGAAACAGATTTTATCGTAGAGGCAGCACGCAAGCGTGCGCTGGACGAGGCCGGTGTGCGCAAGCAGTTGGACCGCCTCGGTACGACCGAATATTTTCTGAACAGCCTGATCTTTGAGCATGATGAAAATGTTATGGTGCCGATGAGTGAAATGAACGAAGCACGCCGTATGGCATGTGAGGCACTGGATGCAGCGCGTCTGAATGCCTTCGCACCGGCGCGCACAGCGGTGCACAGCTTCAGCGAGCAATTAGTGCCGCAGGCACATAAGGCTAAACAGCATGAATCCGTTCTGGTAGTGCATTGCGACAGCGTTGAGAAGGTCAATGCTGCGCTGCAGGCAGGTGCTGAACGCATTCTCTTTGGCGGTGACTGCTTCAATCATCAGCTGCCGTCAGAGGCGGATTATGCCAAGGCTGCTAAACTGGTGCGCAAGGCAGGCCGTCAGCTGGCCTTTGCTACTCCGCGTATCATCAAGGAAGCACAGCTGGCATATTTCGATAAGCTCTTTACTCTGTGGGAAGAGCTGCAGCCGGATTTTGTTTACATCAACAACAACGGTCTGTGGCCCTTGGCGAAGAAGCATGCAGCGCTTAATTTGGTAGCAGACATGTCTTTGAATATTTTCAACAGCCAGACACTGCAGTTCTGGCAGGAGCAGGGCGCTGCAGGCGCAGTGCTCAGCCCCGAGCTGACAATGGCGCAGGTAGAGCATCTGGTGAGCGTCAGCCCGCTGCCGTTGGAGTGCATGATTCAGGGACGTTTGGAAATGATGGTTTCCGAATACTGCGTGGGCGGCAGCTTCCTGGGTGCATTGGATAAGGGTGCCTGCAAGTTTAACTGTGCAGAGCCTTTGTTCTTGGGTGACCGCAAGGATGCACGCTTCCCGATTGTGACGGACCAGTTCTGCCGCATGCATATTCTGAATGCGCATGAGCTTTCGATGACTGCCAATGTGCAGCATATGGCGGAAGCAGGCGTAGCGGCGCTGAGAATTGACGGCCGTGATTACGATGCAGCACGCTTGGGCGAGCTTGTGGCGCTGTACCGCAAGATTCTCGGCGGTGCGGTGGAGGCACCGGAAAATCTGCCGGGTACTACAAGAGGCCACTATTTCAGAGGCGTAATGTAAAAGCAAATGTGAGGCTGCTAGCTGAATAAATTGAATAAGCCAAAGCCCCTGTCGGCAATTGCCGGCAGGGGCCTTTTGTCGCATGTACAATTTGTTTGTTTAAGCATTTTTATATGCTTAATTATAAAAATCAGAGATAGTTTTCAGGCTATAGAAATCATATGCAGCAGAAAAATTTGCCTGCATCTTTCCGTTCCTGCCTGATTTATGATATAATACTAAAGTTATAGAGAAAAAAGACCATAAGGTCAGAAGATAAATTTTAGAGGAAAAGAGGAATGTGAAATGACAAATGGATTTGCAGCCTTAAAGGTTTGTGCCCACACCGTAGAGCAGCTTCAGAAAATGGGCATCAAAAAGCCGATGCCGGTACAGGAGCAGGCTATCCCGGCGCTGTTTGCCGGACGTGACGTAATCGCCCGTGCGCAGACAGGCACAGGCAAGACACTGGCTTTCCTGGTGCCGCTGGCAGAAAAAATCGATACTGCCAAAAGCTACGTGCAGGCTTTGGTAATTACGCCGACGCGTGAGCTGGCACAGCAGATTGCTACCGAAATGAAAAAAATCCTGGGCGAAAGCGATATCAAAGTGCTGGCTGTTACCGGCGGACGTGATTTCGAAACGCAAAAATATAAGCTGGAGGGACGCAGCCATGTGCTGATCGGTACTCCCGGACGCTTGCTGGATCATATCCGCAAGGGTAATACCGACCTTGGCGGTGTGCGCTATCTGGTACTGGACGAGGTTGACGAAATGTTGCAGCAGGGCTTTATGGATGAAGCGCTGGAGCTGATTGCTATGACCGCACCGGAGCATCAGACGATGCTTTGCTCCGCAACTCTGTCGGAAGAAGTGCGCAAGCTGGGACGCAAGCTGACGAAAAACTGCGCGCTGATTGATATCAATCCTGACCAGGCTACCGTGGAGAAAATCAAGCAGATTTGCCTGAAAACAACCGACGAATACAAGAACAAGGCTGTGGCAGCGCTCATTGACCGCCTGAACCCTTATCTGATGATTGTTTTCTGCATGAGCAAGGAGCGCACCAAGGAGCTGGGCGACTGGCTGGGCATGCAGGGCTATAACGTTGATGTGCTGCATGGCGAAATGTCTCCCGCAAAGCGCAAAACTGTTATGAAGGCCTTTCGTGATGCCAAAATCCAGATTCTTGTTGCCAGCGACTTGGCTGCCCGCGGTCTGGACGTTGAAGGCGTAACCCATGTTGTGAACTATGATATTCCGCATGATGTTGACTGGTATGTTCACCGCATCGGCCGTACCGGACGCGCAGGCAATGAGGGCGAAGCAATTACGCTTTATACCGCCGACGAGGTTAAATGGCTGCGTAATATCGAAACCAAGCTGGGTATTCTGATGGAACGCCAAAACCTGGAAGGCGGTGTTGTGGCACGTCGCGTTACTGTGGCTGCCAAAAAGAAAAAGCCCGCAGGACCTAAGCGCGGACGCAACTCCGTTGTTGATAAGCGCAAGGCTCCCAAAACCGGCAGTAACCGCCGTCAGGGTGCTAAAAAAGGCAAATAAGCCTGCTTAGAATTTTTAATAAAAATTATGGATGCTTCTCTTGCTTTACAGAGAGGCATCCATTTTTTCTTATGCTGCAGAAGAATGTAACTTATGAGCCTATGTACATTTTTTCTCTTTTCAAGTATAGAAAAAATATGGTAAAATATAATGGAATAGGTATGCAATAAAAAAGAACAGGAGGGCAGTATATGTTGACAATTCGTGAATATAAGCAGGCAGCAACCCTAGAGGAGGCCTGGCAGCTGAACCAGAAGCGTCCTAACCGCGTGCTTGGCGGTATGCTGTGGATGCGCCTGAGCAAGGGCAATGTGCAGACAGCGATTGATTTGTCGGCTTTAGGCCTTGATACAATAGAGGAAACTGAAACAGAATTCCGCATCGGTACGATGGTGAGCTTGCGCCGGCTAGAGCTGCATGAGGGCTTTACCGCCTACAGTGAGGGAGCAAATAAGGAGGCGCTGCGTCATATTGTAGGTGTGCAGTTCCGTAATCTTGCTACCGTAGGCGGCAGTGTGTTCGGCCGCTTCGGCTTTTCGGATGTGCTGACACTGCTTTTGGTAATGGACAGCTATGTGGAATTATACAAGGGCGGTATCGTGCCGCTGGCAGATTTTGTGAATATGCCGTATGACAGAGATATTCTGGTGCGCGTTATTGTTAAAAAGACAGCAGCGCATTACAGCTATAAATCCGTGCGCATCAGCAAAACCGACTTTCCGGTGCTGACCTGCGCGGCGGCGCTGACGCAGGAAGGCGTGCAGGCCGCAATGGGCGCACGCCCGGCGAAGGCAGCGCTGGTGAAGGATGCAGAGCAGCTCGCAACTCTGCCTATGACTGCCGAGAAGGCACAGGCCTTTGCTGAATATGCTGCAGACTTACTGCCGACGGAAAGCAACCCGCGTGGCAGTGCTGCTTATCGCACGCATCTGATTAAGGTGCTGACTGCAAGATGTTTAACGGAATTGGGAGGTAAGGCCTGATGGAGATAACCTTAACCTTAAATGGCAAAAAGCTGACCCGTATGGTGGAGGCTGATACAGTTTTACTCGATTTTCTGCGCAAGGAAGGCTGCTACAGCGTGAAGCGCGGTTGTGACACTACCAACTGCGGTCTGTGCACTGTATTTATGGATGATAAGCCGGTGCTTTCCTGTGCTGTTCTGGCAGCGCGTGCCGCAGGCCACAGCATCGTGACGATGGAAGGACTGCAGCAGGAGGCAGCACAGTTCGGTGCATTTATTGCAGACCAGGGCGCGGAGCAGTGCGGCTTCTGCAACCCCGGCATGATTATGAACGCGATTGCGTTGCTGCGTGAAAACAGCGAGCCTACGGAAGAAGAAATCAAGGAATTTCTGGCAGGCAACCTGTGCCGTTGCTCCGGCTATGAGGGACAGCTGCGCGGAATCCAGAATTTCATCGCCTGGAAAAAAGCTCAGGCGCAGGCATAAGGAGGGGAGCTGCAGATGAAAATAGTTAACCAATCCTACCGCAAAAAGGATGCTATGCAGCTGGTGACAGGCCAGCCTGTCTACACCGATGACCTGGTACCTAACGATTGCCTGCTTGTCAAGGTGCTGCGTTCTCCGCATGCGAATGCAATTATTGAAAGCATCAACACCGCTATTGCAGCGAAGGTGCCTGATATCGAAGCAATTTATACCTGGGAGGATGTGGACCAGGACGGTGAGCGCTGCACCTACGCAGGCCAGACCTATCCCGAGCCAAGTCCCTACGACCGCCTGCTGCTCGACCGCCATGTACGCTTTGTCGGTGATATCGTAGCGATTGTTGCCGGCAAAACGGAAAAGGCTGTCGACAAGGCATTGTCTTTGATTAAAGTAAAATATCAGCTGCTGGATGCAGTGCTTGACTTCCGCACTGCACTGGATAATCCTGTGCTCGTGCATCCGGAGGATACCTGGAAGGCTAACTGTCCGGTTGGCGCCGACAATAAGCGCAACCTGTGTGCTCATGAGGTTATCGAGGATGGCGAGGTTGATAAGATTCTGGCGGAATGCGATGTTGTTATCGACCAGACAACTCATACCAAGGCTGTGCAGCAGGATATGATGGAGCCTTTCGTAACCTATTGCTCCATTGATACCTACGGCCGTTTGAATGTCCTTAGCTCTACGCAGATTGTTTTCCACTGCCGCCGCATTATTGCGAACGCGCTGCATATCCCCAAAACCATGGTACGCGTGGTTAAACCGCGTATCGGTGGCGGCTTCGGTGCTAAGCAGAGCTGTGTCAGCGAAATGTATCCGGCCTTTGTTACCTGGAAAACCAAAAAGCCGAGTAAGATGATTTTCTCGCGTTATGAATGTCATATAGCTTCCAGCCCGCGTCACGAGATGGAGGTGCGCGTGCGTCTTGGTGCTACTAAAGAAGGCAAAATCCGCGCGATTGATTTATATACTCTTTCCAATACCGGTGCTTACGGCGAGCATGGTCCCACGACCGTCGGCCTTTCCGGTCACAAGTCTATTCCTCTGTACCGTACCGAGGCCTTCCGCTTCGGCTTTGACGTAGTTTACACCAACCTGCAGGCTGCAGGCGCATACCGCGGTTACGGCGCTCCTCAGGGCATTTTTGCCGTTGAATCCGCTGTGAACGAGCTGGCAGCACGTCTGAAGATGGACCCGATTAAGCTGCGTGAGATGAATATTACACGCGAGGGCGATATTATGCCGGCTTATTACTGTGCGCCCAACACAAGCTGCGCGTTGGACCGCTGCCTGGAGCAGGTACGCGAGATGAGCGGCTGGGAGCAGAAGTTCCCGCTGCAGCAGCTGCCTGACGGCAAGGTACGCACAATGGGCGTGGCTATTGCGATGCAGGGAAGCTCCATTCCTTACTGCGACGTCGGCGGTGCTACTCTCAAAATTAACGACGAGGGACATTACACACTGCTGATCGGTGCTGCCGATATGGGCACCGGCTGCGATACCGTTCTGGCGCAGATGGCAGCAGAGGTTTTGGAATGTGATTACGATAACATTACCGTATTCGGTGCGGATACCGACGCGTCTCCCTATGACTCCGGTTCCTACGCATCCAGTACAACATATATTACCGGCAAGGCCGTAGAAATCTGTGCACAGCGTTTGCGTGGTAAAATTTGCCAATTAGGCGCACGCCTGCTGGAATGCGGCACGGACCAGGTTGTCTTTGACGGACGTGAGGTGCGTGATACTGTCAGCGATAAGGCTGTAAGCCTCTTTGATATCGCCACCGCTTCCATGGTGAATAACGATATCGCTTTGGAAGAAACCGTGGAGCAGAACAGTGTACTGTCCCCGCCGCCGTTTATGGCTGGTGTAGCCGAGGTTGAAACTGATCTGATGACAGGCGAAGCACAGGTTGTGAACTTCTACGCATCTGTTGACTGCGGTACTCCGGTTAACCCGCATCTGGCGAAGGTGCAGACCGAGGGCGGCATTCTGCAGGGCATAGGCATGGCGCTGATGGAAAACGTAACCTACAGTCCCAAAGGACGCATTTACGAAAACTCCTTCATGCAATATAAGGTTCCCTGCCGTGAGGATATCGGTCATATCTATGTTGACTTTGCCAGCAGCTATGAGGAAAGCGGTCCCTTCGGTGCCAAATCCGTGGGCGAGCTGGTAATCAATACTCCGGCTCCGGCGGTTGCCGACGCAATTTATCAGGCAACCGGTAAGCGCTTCATGACGCTGCCGATTACCCCGGAAAAAGTTGCTATGGGCGTTGACGAAGAATAAGATTTTTATAAGCTAAAAACAAATGTGGTTGCAAGACCACATTTGTTTTGGCAGGCGTTATTCTCGGGTGAGAATGACGCGAGGGAAGGACTACAATCATGTATGACCAATACAATCGCAAAATAGATTACCTGCGCATTTCCCTTACCGACCGCTGCAATCTGCATTGCCGCTATTGTCAGCCAGAGGTGAGTGAGCATGTGCCGCATAACGAGATTTTGCGTTATGAGGAGCTTTTGCGTATTTGCCGCGCTGCGCTGCAGCTTGGTATCCGCAAATTCAAAATCACCGGCGGTGAACCGCTATTACGCAAGGGCTGCAGCGATTTTATCGCCGGCCTGAAGCAAATGGAAGGCGTAGAGCAGGTGACACTTACAACGAACGGCACACTGCTTTCGCAGCAGCTGCCTGCGCTTATCGCAGCGGGTGTGGACAGCATCAACGTTAGTTTGGATACGCTGGATGCAGCGTATTATACAGAGCTTACCGGCGGCAGCCTTGACAGCGTTCTGAAATCATTGCAGGAGCTGCAGTCTGCAGGAATACCGTTTAAGCTGAATTGCGTGCCTTTGGCGGAGAACGGTTTTGCGGATATCATGGCGCTGCTGCAGCTAGCAGACAAATATAATGCACCGCTGCGCTTCATTGAGCTGATGCCGCTAGACTGCAACGCTGATCTAAAAGGATTGAGCAGCAGCGAAATCCGTAGTCAACTGGAGCAGGCAGGCCTGCAGCTGCAGCCAGACGCACAGCGCTACGGCAACGGTCCCGCAAGTTATTGGCGCATCGGCGGCTATAAAATGCCGGTGGGCTTTATCGAACCGCTGCACAATAAATTCTGCGCTGTCTGCAACAGGGTACGCCTTACTTCCGTGGGCATGCTGAAGCCCTGTCTTTACTGTAACGAGGGCATGAACCTCAAGCGCTTGCTGCGTGACGGCGCAAGTGATGCGGATTTGCTGCAGGCCATGCAGGAGATTATTTATGCCAAGCCTGCGGGACACAGTTTTGATGTAAAAGCAGCGCGCTTTAATATGAGCCAGATTGGCGGATAAATACAGGCTTTGAAGGAGCAGACAATGAGTGAATTTACACATTTTGACGCTGCCGGCAATGCTCTGATGGTGGATGTCAGCGATAAGGCTGACACCGCAAGGGTTGCCGTGGCGCAGGGAAAAATCTGCGTAAGCAGGGAAATATATGAAAAGATTGCTGCCGGCAGTATGGCCAAGGGTGATGTGCTGGGCGTAGCGCGTGTTGCCGGAATTATGGCGGCCAAGCGCACCAGTGAGCTGATTCCGCTGTGCCATCTGCTGCAGCTGACGAAGTGCACGGTGGATTTTGAGCTGCTGGTGGAAAACGGCAGCTACGCCGTACAGGCACAATGTTTGGTAAAAACTACAGGCAAGACAGGCGTGGAGATGGAGGCGCTGACAGGCGTGCAGATTGCTTTGCTGACGATTTACGATATGTGCAAGGCCGTGGACAAGGCAATGGTGATTACAGATGTGCATCTGCTGAGCAAAGCAGGCGGAAAGAGTGGTGATTTCGTATGGAAGCAAGCATAAATGGTATAATCAAGGCTGTATGTATCAGTGAAAAGAAGGGTACAGAAAAGCATCCGGTTAATGAGATTGTCCTCAAAGAAAATTTCGGCATCGAGGGTGATGCCCACGCCGGGAAATGGCACCGTCAGGTGAGTTTGCTGAGTGCGGAAAAGGTGGATGAGTTTAATGCACGCGGCGGTGATGCCGCTATCGGCGCTTTCGGTGAAAATGTTCTCGTAAGCGGTATCGACTTCAAAAAGCTGCCGGTAGGCAGCATCATGCGCAGTGGTGACGTGGTGATGAAGCTGACGCAGATTGGCAAGGAATGCCACAGTCACTGCGCGATTTTTGCGCGTGTGGGCGACTGCATTATGCCGCGTGAGGGCGTTTTTGCTACGGTAGAGCATGGCGGCGTTCTGCGCAGCGGCATGGAGCTGGAGGTGACGCTGCCTGCAGCCGACGCACCCTTGCGTGCGGCGGTAATGACGCTATCTGATAAGGGTGCAGCAGGTGAGCGTGTTGATACCAGCGGCCCGCGGGCAGCAGAGCTGTTGGCAGAGGCAGGCTACGAAATTGTGGAGCAGGTTTTGCTTCCCGATGCGCAGAAGAGAATTGAACGTGAGCTGATACGTCTGGCGGACAGCAGACAGGTTGATCTGATTATCACAACAGGCGGCACAGGACTTTCGCTGCGTGATGTTACACCGGAGGCAACAATGGCGGTGGCTACACGTAACGTGCCCGGTATCGCGGAGGCCATCCGTGCGGAATCACTCAAAATTACGCGGCGGGCAATGCTGAGCCGCGGCGTGAGCGTAGTGCGCAACCAAATGCTGATTGTGAATCTGCCGGGCAGCACCAAAGCGGTGGAGGAAGCGCTGGCAATCGTTCTGCCGCAGCTGGAGCATGGACTGCGTATTCTGAAGGGCAGCGCCCATGATTGTGCGAGAAAATGAGCGCTATTGACTGGTCGCCGCTGTGGATTTCGCTGCACACTGCGGCAGCAACAATCACAATAGTTTTCTTTATCGGCGTAATTATTGCCTGGTGGGTGGAACGGCTGCAGAGCCAAAGCCTGAAGATTTTTGCCGACGCTGTAATAACACTGCCGATGGTGCTGCCTCCTACGGTAGCAGGCTTCTTTCTCTTATACTTCTTTGGCAACAACCGCTTTTTGGGCCAGCTTATTTATCAGCTGACAGGTATAAAAATAGCCTTCAGCTGGTTGGCAACCGTGCTGGCAGCAGCGGTGATTTCGCTGCCGCTCATGTACCGCAGCGCGCGCGGAGCCTTGTCGCAGGTTGATAAGGGCATGTTGGAGGCGGCACGTTCACTGGGCATGACGGAATGGCGCATTTTCTGGCGTATTCATCTGCCGAATGCACTGCCGGGCATTATTGCCGGCGGTCTGCTGGCCTTCGCCCGCGGTCTGGGTGAGTTCGGCGCCACGGCGATGATTGCCGGCAATATTGCAGGACGCACACGCACACTGCCATTGGCAGTTTATTCTGCCGTCGCGGCAGGCGATTGGGATGCCGCAGGCTGGTATGTGGCCGTAATTGTAGGCATCTGCCTATTAGTTGTTATCGGTCTTAATGTTTACTTATATAAAACGAAACAACAACAGGGGGAGTAAAATGAAAAAACTCTTATGCTTAGTATTTTCTTTAATGGTAGCTGTTATGGCTGCAGGCTGCGGCGGCGGTGATAAGCAGGCTGCTGCACCGCAGGCAGGCAAAACACTGCGTCTGGCTGCTGCTGCCAGCATGGAAAAGGTATTTACGCAAAAGCTCATTCCGTTGTATCAGCAAAAGCATCCGGAAATCAAAATCGAAGGCGTATATGATGCCAGCGGCAAGCTGCAGGCACAGATTGAAAGCGGTCTGGCAGCGGATGTGTTTATTTCTGCGGCCAACAAGCAGATGAACGCGCTGAGCGAGAAGGGCTATATGGATAAAAGCACGGTAAAGCCGCTGCTGGAAAATAAGCTGGTGCTGATTGTGCCTAAAAGCGGCAGCGAAATCAAAGGCTTCGGTGATTTCAGCAAGGCTAAGCATCCTGCCATCGGTGACCCGGCAAGCGTTCCTGCAGGCCAATATGCCAAGGAAGCGCTGACCAAGCTGAGCCAATGGGACGGTATTCAAGGCAAAGTAAGCCTTGGTACTAACGTAACACAAGTGCTGAACTGGGTTGCTGAAGGCAGTGCCGATGCAGGCCTTGTTTACGCTACCGATGCAGCGCTTTTGAAGGACAAGGTAACTGTTGTGGCTGAAGCTCCGGCAGGCTCCTTAAAGAAGCCGGTAATTTATCCTATCGGCGTGCTGGCGAAGGCTCCGCAGGCTGAGGCTGCCAAGGATTTTGCTGCCTTCCTGCAGACCGAAGAAGCTATGAAGATTTTTGCCGCCTACGGCTTTGCGCAGGCTAAATAAGAGGTAGATAAACATGAAATTAATTCGTACTGAGGATGCGGTCGGCAGTGTTCTCTGCCATGACCTGACACAGATTATCAAGGGCGTTACTAAGGATGCCGTGTTCCGCAAGGGACATGTGGTGCAGCCAGAGGATATTCCGGTGCTGCTTTCCATCGGCAAGGAGCATTTATATGTGTGGGAGGCAGACGAAAATATGCTGCACGAAAATGATGCTGCACGCATTTTGTGTGACATCTGCAAAAATAACATGATGGATGAATCGCCTGTGAAAGAGGGCAAGATTGAGCTGGCCGCCGCTGCTGACGGTCTGTTCAAGGTAGACGGCGCGCGTCTGCGCCTGGTGAACAGCTTCGGACAGATGATGATCGCGACGCGTCACGGCAATACGCCGGTGAAGAAGGGCGATAAGCTCTGCGGTACACGCATCATTCCGCTGGTTATCGAAAAGGAAAAGATGCAGCGTGTGCGTGAGCTGTGCGGTGATGAACCGCTGCTGCAGCTTTTGCCGTATAAAATCAAAAAGGCTGCCGTTCTGGCGACCGGCAGTGAGGTTTTCCACGGACGCATTAAGGATACCTTTACCTCCGTGCTGGAGGAAAAGCTGGCTGAGTTCAATGTGGAGGTAGTTTATAAGCAGGTGCTGGATGATAAACCGGAGCAGATTACCGCTGCGATTAAAACCGCAATTGAGGAAAAGGGCGCGGAAATGGTGCTCTGCACCGGCGGCATGAGCGTTGATCCGGATGACCGCACACCGCTGGCAATAAAAAACACCGGTGCACGCATTGTGTCTTACGGTGCGCCTGTGCTTCCGGGGGCAATGTTTTTGCTGTCGTATTACGGCGAAGACCAGGTGCCTGTTCTGGGCCTGCCGGGATGCGTAATGTACGCTAAGCGTACGATTTTTGACCTGGTGTTGCCGCGTGTGCTGGCCTGTGACCTTGTTACTGCCGACGAGCTGGCAGCTCTGGGTGAGGGTGGACTTTGCCTGAACTGTGCAGTGTGCACCTATCCTGCCTGCGGCTTTGGCAAGGGGTGGTAAAATGACCTACGCAGAGCCGCAGCATTATCATGTGAAGGTGCGCGTGTATAACGAAAGCATTGATTTCGGCAAGGGCGTAGCGGAGCTTCTGCAGCGCATTGAGGCCACCGGTTCGCTGAGTGCTGCCTACAAGGCTATGGGTATGTCGGCCAGCAAGGCGTGGAAGATTTTGCGACGTGCGGAGGCAGACCTGGGCTTTGCGCTGGTCAGCAGCACGGCAGGCGGCAAAAGCGGCGGCGGCAGCGTGCTGACGCCGGAGGGACATTTGCTGCTTGAGCGGTATACAGCCTTTAATGCAGAGGTGCAGTCGGCGGCGGCGCAGGCCTTCGCCAAGTATTTTAAATAACATAAAGCTTGTGGCAGTACGGGAAATTTTCCCTGTACTGCCTTTGTTTATATAGTTTGTGTTTTCTTGACGCAGAATAGTAAAGAGGCTATAATATAAACATCTAGTAAATAGCAACAAGTATCAGATATGGGAGCTATGCCGACTTCCTTCCGCTGTGTATAGGCGGATGATGAGCTTGCGATTTGCCGCAAAAAAATTGCAGCGTTATTTTTTTGAAAGAAGGTTTAAGTATGAGTATTTTTACTGGAGCTGTTGATTATTTTGTTAAGGGTGGTTCCTGCATGTGGCCGCTGCTGATGTGTTCCTTTGCCGCTATTGCTATTGGTGTGGAACGATATCTTTTCTATAAGAAGGCTATTTCCGGAGAAAAGTTCGCGAGCAGCTTCTGCCGCATGATGAATGACTTTAATCTGGTTGGTGCCAGTGAGCTGGCAGAGCAGAGCAAGGGCGAGGCTGCTGCCATGGCTAAGGAAATTCTGGATATTAAGGGTGACCTCGGCCAGCGTCTGGAAACTATAGTCTATACCAAGGCTGACCGTATTATCGACAGCCTGGAGAAAAATATCAACTATCTGAGCGTTGTTATCGGTCTTTCACCGATGCTCGGCCTGCTCGGTACGATTACCGGTATGATTTCTTCTTTTAATGCTTTGAACGAAAGAACACAGAATCCGATGGCCGTTACCGCAGGTATTGGTGAAGCATTGATTACTACCGTTTTCGGCCTGTGCATTGCCATTATGGGTATGTGTATCCATGCTTATCTTACAAGTAAAATCAAAACCGAAACTCTGAATATCAACGAGGTCGCAGATACGTTGGTTGATATTTTCAAAGCTAACGAGCAGAGCAAATGAGGGGCGGTGTTGAAAAATGCGCAGACGTCGTAAAAGAGTGATGAAGTCACCGGAAATCATGCTTAGTCCGATGATTGATATGATTTTCCTGCTGCTGGTATTTTTCATTGTCAGCACTATGTATATGAGCGAGGTCAAGACGATTCCTATTCGCCTGCCGGTTGCCAAGCATTCGGAGAATGTCAGCAAGAGCAACTTTAATGTAACGATTAAAAAGGATGGCAGCCTTTATCTTGATGAAAATAAAATCGAGATGGATATGCTGGTTCAGAATGCTGCGATTGAAAGCAAGCATGATTCCTCCTTCTCTGTTATTATCAGAGCAGAGGACGAAGCGCCCTATAAAACTATTATCCAGTTGATGGATAAAATGAAGGGAGCAGGTGTCACACGCTTCGGTTTGGCTACGGATACAGGTGAGAGCAAATGAAGGACGAACAAAAGCGATTTGGCAAGGGCTTTGCCGTAGCTCTGGCTGTGCATCTTGTTCTTGCCGCCGGCCTTGGCATTTTCGGCTACCGCTTTGTGCATACGCCTCCGGAAATTTTAGAGGTTTCTTTGGAGGGCGGCGGTGGCGGCGCTGAAGCTCAGGAGGAAGAAATCGAACAGGAGGAACAGCAGGAAGAGCCTATCATCCAAAGCTTGGAGGATATTATTGACCAAAAGCTGAAGCCTAAACCGCAAAAGAAAGTTGTCAGGAAAAAGGCGACTGCAGCCCCCGGGCCGAAGGCTCCTGCCGGTAATCCTGCCGGCAGCGGCACAGGTACAGGCACTGGTACCGGAACAGGCAGCGGCAGTGGCAGCGGAAGCGGCAACGGCAGCGGTAATGGCAGCGGCGAAGGCCGCGGCGTGCCGGTCAAGCCGCCACGCCTGCTGCGTGAGGTCGCACCTGTATATCCTGCGTCCGCACGCAATAGCGGCGTAACCGGTGTAGTAACTGTACGCATTCTGGTGGGTGCTGACGGCAGTGTAGAGGATGTAACGGTGGTTGGTTCCTCCGGCAACGGTGCTATGGATAACAGCGTTGTGACGGCAGTCAACAAATGGCGCTTCAGTCCTGCCAAAGATAAGTACGGGCAGAATGCACGCTGTCGCGTTACGCGCGCAGTAAGCTTTAACTTAAGATAAAAATTATACGCAGATGCTTTTATGCAAAAAGCTGCCGTCTCCGGCTCGGACCGAAGGCTGGCAGCTTTAGCTTTTTATGCTATGGATTTTTCAGCTGAAAAAGAGAAACACACGGTCATGAACATGCCGTGCCTCTCTCTTTGCCTTGTGTCTCACGGAAGGAGTGAGACGAAGTGGAAGGGATTAGATAAATACAAAAATCGTCGGCTGATATTTTATCAGCTGTGTATATTATACTATACGATAAAAGAATTTGTCTAATATGGAATCAGCATAACAGTTATTTCGCCTTGTTCAGATTTCTGTATTTCGTTACGAAGAGGGCGATGCGCTCCAGTGCCTTGTGCAGGATTTCTTCACTGTAAGCATAGGAGCAACGGATATAGCCTTCGCCACCGGCACCGAAGATATTGCCGGGGATTACGAGAACCTCCTGCTCCTCCAGCAGCTTTTCAACAAATTCCATGCTGGAAAGGCCGGTTTCCTTGATGCAGGGGAAAACATAGAAAGCGCCTTCGGGCTCATACAGCGGCAGGCCCATCTTGTGGAAGCCGTCAATCATAATCTGACGGCGGCGGCTGTATTCGGCAACCATATTGTCAACGTCCTGACGGCAGTATTTTAGTGCCGCAATCGCGCCGTACTGTGCTGTAACGTTAGGGCAGAGCACAACATACTGATGCAGGATGTTCATAGCGTTGATGATTGCTGCCGGTGCCATGATATAGCCAAGACGCAGGCCGGTCATAGCGTAGGCTTTGGAGAAACCGTTGAAAATAATGGTGCGGTCGCGGAATTCCGGGAAGGAGGTGAACATGGTGTGTGTTTTGCCGCCGTAGGTAAGATGAGCATAAAGCTCGTCGCTGATGACAATCAGGTCATGCTTCACAGCCCAGTCGCCGATAGCCTTAATCTGTTCCTTGCTCATAACGGCACCGGTCGGGTTGTTGGGATAGCCAAGCATAATAGCCTTAGTCTTGGGCGTAACAGCCTTTTCCAAATCTTCGATGGTAGGCACAAAGCCGTTTTCCTGATAGGTTTCTACGGAAACAGGCTTGCCGCCTGCCAGAATAACGCAGGCCTTGTTGGCAACGTAGCAGGGCTCGGGAAGAATAATTTCGTCACCGGGATGCATAATGGTAGTAATAGTGGTGTACAGTGCTTCGCTGACACCGACGGTTACCATGATTTCGGTTTTCGGGTCGTATTTCACGCCGTAGTTTTTATGGATATCATCCGCAATTGCTTCGCGCAGCTCCAAAAGGCCGAGCGTAGGAGTATAGCAGCTTTTGCCTTCGCAGATGCTGTTGATTTCGGCATCCTTGACAGCCTGCGGAATATCAAAATCAGGTTCGCCGACGCTGAGAGACACGATGTTGGGGTTAGCGGCCATAATATCAAGAAACTTTGCCAGACCGGAGGGAGGCAGTGCTTTAATAAAGGGAGAAACAGCAGCATCAAAATTATAGGACATAAAAATACCACCTTTCATAAAAAGCTTGTCGATAAAGCGCTCTTGTCCAAACTGACACTTTTTCCACAATCTCTATCTGTTTACTGTATTACTGTAGCAGATATTTTTGCCACTGACAAGGGAAAGCGCAGTGTATACATTTTACGTGGCAGATTTAGCATTTTTCTGTATAAAATTTAACATATAATAACTAGATATAGCGTAAGCTACTTGCAAGACTTGTCAACAGATGCTATAATAAGGATAGCCAAAATAAGTATGACTTGTGAAAGAGTGGGTTTAAAGCCCGCTCTTTCCGCTTATTACGATGTTTCTGACGCATTTGCGGCAGAGGCAGGTGTTGGCCGCAAGGTTAATACAGAAAGAAAAACTTAATATGGAGGTGAAAATGATGCAGGCAAAAGAAGTTGAAGCACTGATTACCGCAATGGTAGAACCCCTTCTGCAGGATACCGGCCTTACTCTGGTTGATGTAGAATATGTGCGTGAAAAGGACTGGTACCTACGGATTTTTCTCGATAAGCCTGGTGGAGTTGAAATTGATGACTGCCAGATGGTGAGCGAAAAGCTGACGGAGATTCTGGATGCAGAGGATCCTATTCCCGACAAATACTTTTTGGAGGTTTCTTCTCCGGGCATTGACCGTCCGCTGAAGAAGGACAAGGACTTTGAAGCTGCCTACGGCACCAAGGTTGACATTATGTTCTATACTCCGTGGGAGGGAATGAAAAATCTGACCGGTATTCTGGTAGCACATGATGACGAAGCTGTACAGGTTAAAAAGATTATTAAAGGCAAGGAATTCAAAAATCCTGACCGCATTGAACGTAGGCTGATTGCGAATATCAGACCGCATATAGACTTTTAATTTAAGAAATAGGAGGCTTATTAAGTGAACGCAGATTTTATCTCAGCAATCCAGGAATTAGGAAAGGAAAAGGGTATTGACCCCGAGCTTTTGTTCCAGGCTGTTGATGACGCTTTGGTTGCTGCTTACAAGAAGAACACCGGCACAAACCAGAATGTCCGTGTTGAAATGAATAAAGAAACCGGTGAAATCCATGTATATGCTCAGCGCACTGTAGTTGAAGGCGAGGCTGACGGCATTAACGAAATGACTCTGGAGGATGCTCAGGCAATCAACCCGCAGTATCTTGCAGGCGATATCGTAGAGGTTGAGGTTACTCCGAAAAACTTCGGCCGTATTGCTGCCCAAAACGCTAAGCAGTTTGTTGTACAGCGTATCCGTGAGGCAGAGCGCGGACAGGTATATGAACGCTTCCAAAGCCGTGCCAATGATATCGTTACCGGTATTATCGAGCGCATGGAAAACCAAAACGTTTATATCGATTTGGGCAAGGTTGAAGCCGTGCTGACTCCGAACGAGCAGATTCCCGGTGAAATCTACCAATACCATGAGCGTATGAAAACCTATATTGTTGAGGTTAAGCGCACCAACAAGGGACCGCAGATTATGGTTTCCCGTACTCATCCCGGCCTGCTGAAGCGCCTGTTTGAGCTGGAGGTTCCGGAAATCCATGACGGCGTTGTTGAAATCAAATCCGTTGCCCGCGAGCCCGGTATGCGCTCCAAGATTTCCGTATATACCGCTGACAGCAATGTTGATCCGGTAGGTGCCTGCGTAGGCCACAAGGGCATGCGCGTACAGACTATCGTTAACGAGCTGCGCGGTGAAAAGATTGATATTGTAAAATACAGTGAAGATCCGGCACAATATGTTGCCAATGCTCTGAGCCCGGCAAAGGTTGTCAAGACAAACGTTAACGAAGCAGACAAAATCTGCCGCGTTGTCGTACCGGATTACCAGCTGTCCCTGGCTATCGGCAAGGAAGGCCAAAATGCCCGCCTGGCTGCTAAGCTGACCGGCTGGAAAATTGATATTAAGAGCGAAACTCAGGCTGCCGAAGAGGCTGCTGTTGAGCCTGCTCCCGTGGAAGAAGCATGATGAAGGTTAAAAAAGTTCCGCAGCGTAAATGCTTAGGCTGCAATGAAATGAAGGATAAAAAGGCTCTGCTGCGCGTTGTACGTTCACCTGAGGGCGAGGTCAGCCTTGACCTCACCGGCAAGAAGAACGGACGCGGCGCATATGTCTGCCCCGATAAGGAATGCATTACCAAGGCCGTAAAGGAGAAACGTCTGGAGCGCGCTTTGGAGAGACCTATCGGCGAGGATGTACTCAAGCAGCTGCTGGAGGATTTCGAGCATGGCAGGCAATAATGTTGCTTTTGCTTTAGGGTTGGCGCAAAAAGCCGGCAAAACCGCTTCCGGTGATGTAGCTGTGCGTGCTGCCTTAAAAAGCGGCAAGGTCAAGGTACTTGTTTTGGCACAAGATGCTGCCCCTAATTCAAAAAAGGAAATTTATTTCCTGGCAGAGATGGCAGGCGTGCAGGTCATTGAGCTGTTGACGCGCAATGAGCTGGGCTATGCAATCGGCAAAGGACCTAGAATAGCTGTGGCTATTACCGATGCGAATTTTGCCAACATGCTGCTGAAAAAATAATGATTTAAATCACAGTTGTCTGCGCAGCTTGCGCGAGCTTCGCAGATGAATCTGCTTCTTATTATCTGGTCTGGAGGTGGATGAATGGGTAATAAAAGAATATATGAGGTTGCCAAGGATTATGGCAAACCGGTAAATGAGGTCATTGACCTGTTGAAGAAAAATAATATCGAAAAAACTAATTTTAGTGCAGCTGATGACAAGGCTATGTCTGTTATCCGTAAAGCATACGATAAAAAACCAGAACCGCCCAAACCGGCGAAGACGGAAAAACGTGATGTCAGCAAACCGGCTGCTCCTGCGCGTCCGCAGGATACAGCTAAAAGAAACGATAACAATATGAATAGGAATAACGGACAGAGGAATATGCAACAAAATCAGCAACAAAATCAACGCAATAACAACAACGCTCAACAAGGGCGTAACGAAAATCGTCAGGGTGGCCGCAACGAAGGCCGTCCGCAGCAAAACCGCGGTGGCCAGCAGGGCAACCGCCAAGGCGGCCGTAACGAAGGCCGTCCGCAAAACCGCAACGGTCAGCAGGGCGGTCAGGGCAACCGTCAGGGTAACCGCAACGGCCAACAACGCCAGGGCGGTATCTTTGTAGGTCCTAAGAGCCAGCAGGGCACGAGCGTACATGGCGAAAGCCGTGCACAGGTTAGCGGTGGCCGCAGCGAAGGCCGCAGTAGCGGTCGCAGCGAAGGCGGTCGCGATAACCGTCAGGGCGGTCGCAACGCAGGCAAAAGCCGTAAGGACAACAAGCTGCAGATTAAGGGCAGCTACGCTACCCGCGAAAGCCGTCCGAACCGCAGCGCCGGCCATCAGATGCCGATAAACCGCGGCGGCAAGAAGCCCGCACCGAAGCAACAACAGGCTCCGGTAGAAATCGTTCGTCCGACCTACGTTGAAATCGGCGAATCCATCAATGTACAGGAATTTTCCAAGCTCATTAAGCGTGAGGTTAATGAAGTAATCAAGGCTCTGTTTATGCTGGGCGTAATGGTTACCATCAACCAGGATATCGATTTCGATACCGCACAGCTTATCGGCGACAACTTCGGCGTAGAAGTTGGCCAGAAGGCTCCGGAAGAGGATCCGACAGAGATTCCCGAGGTTGACGATCCGCCTGAAAAACGCGTTCCGCGTCCGCCGGTTATTACCGTTATGGGCCACGTTGACCATGGTAAAACCTCCTTGCTGGACGCTATCCGCAAAACCAACGTTACTTCCCGCGAGGCCGGCGGTATTACCCAGCACATCGGTGCTTATAAGGTAAACTACCAGGGCAAGCAGATTGTATTCCTGGATACCCCGGGCCATGAAGCTTTCACAGCTATGCGTGCCCGCGGCGCACAGGTAACCGACGTTGCAATTCTGGTTGTAGCAGCAGATGACGGTGTAATGCCGCAGACCATCGAGGCTATCAACCATGCTAAGGCCGCAAAGGTACCTATCATTGTAGCTATCAATAAAATCGACCGTCCGGGCGCAAATCCGGATCACGTTAAACAACAGCTGGCAGAGCATGAGCTCATTCCTGAGGATTGGGGCGGCGACACCATTATGGTTCCTGTTTCCGCACATCAGAAAACCGGTATCAGCGACCTGCTGGAAATGATTCTGCTGGTTGCTGAAATGCAGGAGCTGAAGGCTAACCCGAATCTGCCTGCTCACGGCACCATCATCGAGGCACAGCTGGATAAAGGCCGCGGCCCGGTTGCTACCGTACTGGTACAACGCGGTACTCTGCATATCGGTGATACCATTATTGCCGGCACCTCCTATGGTAAGGTTCGTGCAATGATCAATGACCGTGGCGAAAAGGTTAAGAAGGCTCTTCCTTCTACCCCTGTAGAGGTACTGGGCCTGAACGATGTACCGGCTGCCGGCGATATTCTGGACAGCACCGATGAAAAGACTGCCCGCGGCGTTGCCGAAAAACGTATCGCCAAGAAGAAGGAAGAGGAAATCAAGCTGAACTCCAAGGTTTCTCTGGATGACCTGTTCCAACGCATTAAAGAAGGCGAAATCAAAGAACTGAACATCGTTGTTAAGGCTGACGTTCAGGGTACCATCGAAGCATTGAAGGCATCTCTGGAGAAAATCAAAAACGATGAGGTTAAGGTTGCCGTTGTCCATGCAGGCGTAGGCGCTATCACCGAGTCCGACGTAATGCTGGCATCCGCTGCCAACGCGCTGATTATCGGCTTTAACGTTCGTCCTGACGCTAACGCGCGTAAGGCTGCCGAAACCGAGAAGGTTGACGTACGCACCTACCGTGTTATTTATGACGCAATCAACGACGTTGAGGCTGCTATCAAGGGTATGCTTGCTCCTAAATTCAAAGAGGTTATCCAAGGCCGCGTAGAAATCCGTCAGCTGATTACTATTTCCAAGCTGAAGATTGCCGGCTGCTATGTAGTTGAAGGCAAGGTTACCAACAGCTCCAAGGTTCGTGTTGTTCGTGACGGCATCGTAGTTCACGAGGGCGTTATCGAATCTCTGCGCCGCTTCAAGGACGATGTGAAGGAAGTTGCTCAAGGCTTTGAATGTGGTATCACTTTAGAGAAATTCAGCGACCTTAAAGAGGGCGATATCTTTGAAGTATACGACATGGAAGAAATCGCAGTAGAATAGTCTGCCGCATAAGGCACATTGCGCAGGAATGCCGGCCGCAAAAGCCGCATTCCCCGCAGCTGCTGCCTGTACGTCAGTCTGTATCTATATATAGAGGAAAAGAAAATGGCAAGACTTAGAGTAGAAAAAGTACAGGAGGCCATCAAGCATGAAATCAGCAAAATGCTACTGCATGATGTCAAGGATCCGCGCATTCAGTTTGTTACCGTAACCGGCGTGGAGCTGACAGATGACATGAGCTATGCAAAGATTTTCATCAGCATGTATGGTCCCAAGGATAAACAGGATGAAACCTGGAAGGCTCTGAACAAGGCATTAGGCTTTATGCGTACGGAAATCGCCAAACGCATCCGCCTGCGCTTTGCACCGACCCTGATTCTGCAGAAGGATACCTCCGCAGAATACAGTGCGCATATTCAGAGCATCTTAGATAAGATTAAGCAGGAAGAAAAGCCTGCAGCCGAGGAAGCAGAGCATGAGTAAGGAGCTTAGCCTGCAGGAAACAGGCGCTATGCTGCTGGCGGCAGAAAAAATTGTGCTGTGCACCCATGTAAGCCCGGATGGTGACACCCTGGGCTCCACCTTGGGACTGGCACGCTTTTTGCTGGCACAGGGCAAACAGGTTACTGTTTTCTGTGATGATATTATCAACAAAAGCTTTAGCTTTATTCCCAGTATTGAATTGTGTGAACGCCCGGTAGAGGGCAGCAAGCTGCAGACGGAGCTGCTGGTAGTTATTGATGCCAGCTCCTTTGACCGTATTGGTCTTGTGTCCGAGGTTGTGGAAGCAAAAACACTGCTGAACATCGACCACCATATTTCCAACGAACGCTTTGCCGAATTTCTCTACTTGGATGCCAAGGCAGCAGCCGTAGGCGAGGTAATGTGTGATCTGTTCATGGCTATGCAATGGCCCTTTGATAAGGAAATTGCTACCTGCTTTTACACAGCAATCAGCACAGACTGCGGCTCGTTCCGCTATGCCAACACTACGCCGAAAACTATGCGTAATGCTGCCAAGCTGCTGGAATACGGCGTGCAGCCTAACGAAATCAGCGATGCACTGGACGTGCGCTCCCGTGATACGGTAGAGATGCTGGCCAAGGTACTGCCTTCGCTGACCTTCGCTTATGAAGGCAAAATTGCTTATCTCACAATTACCAACGATTTATATGACAAGGATGTCCAGACCGACAGCTTTGTGTCCTACCCGCGCTATATTGAGGGCGTTGACGTAGCTATTATGTTCAAGGCCGTTGAGCCGGCGGTAACGCGCGTGAGCATGCGCTCCAAGAGCATTGACGTATCCGCTGTGGCTGTAGCCTTCGGCGGCGGCGGTCATCTGCGGGCAGCAGGCTGTACGATTTATGCACCGGTAGAGGAGGCTCGCACTCAGCTGCTGGAGGCATTGGGCAAATTGGTTTAATATGGACGCAATTTTTAATGTATTAAAACCACCACAGATGACATCGCATGATGTTATCGGCTTTTTGCGGCGCGTGCTTAACACAAAGAAAATCGGACATGGGGGAACTCTTGACCCTGACGCGGCAGGAGTTCTTCCTGTTTTTGCGGGCAGTGCAACCCGTCTGCTGGAATTTGCTGTAGAAGGCCGCAAGGAATATATTGCCGAATTTACGCTGGGAGAGCAGACAGTTACCGGCGATGACAGCGGTGAGGTTGTCAAAACGATGCCTGTGCCTGCGTTCGGAAAGGCAGAGCTGGAAGCTGTGCTGGCGCAATTTACCGGCAAGCAGCTGCAGCTGCCGCCGATGTATTCGGCGATCAAAATCAACGGCAAAAAGCTGTATCAGCTGGCACGTCAGGGCGTAGAGGTGGAACGCACCGCACGTCCCATCGAGGTCTATAAGCTGGAGCTTTTGCATTATACGGCAAACAGCTTTACCGTGCGCGTGGCCTGCTCCAAGGGCACCTATATCCGTGTTCTGGGCGAAGATTTGGCAACGGCGCTGGGAACCTGCGGTACGATGAGCTTTTTGCTGCGCACGCAGGTGGGAGCCTACACGATTGACAAGGCCTGCACGCTGCAGAAAATCGCGGAGAACCCCGAGGCCTGTGCCGCAGAGCCGCTGACTGCCGTTGCCGAGCTGCCCAAGCTCAAGGTGAACGCGCGTCAGGCGGCACGCATCACCAACGGTGTGCGCACCACGGTGGCGCAGACTGCCGACGGCAGATACGTTCTGTTGGGGCCGGGGGATGAATTCTTAGGCATCGTCCGCTGTGAGCAGGAGCGCCTGCAGGCAGAAAAAATCTTAGAGCATTACCCGATGCCAGAGGAATAAGCATGGAGATTATTACTTCTTTAGAACAACTGCATAAATTTTCCGCTCCCTGTGTGGTTGCATTGGGTACCTTTGACGGTTTGCATCGCGGTCATCTTGATGTAATTGAAACCGCAAGGGATAAGGCGCATGAATGTAATTCGCAGCTGGCGGTATTTACCTTCAGCAACCATCCCTTTGAATGGATTCGTCCGGGCATGGTGCCGCCGGCGCTGATAACCGGCGCGCAAAAGCAGGAGCTTTTGCAGCAGCTTGGCGTGGATGTGCTGGTGGATATTCCCTTTAATCAGCAGGTAGCAGACCTTTCGCCGCAGGAGTTTTTGCAGCGACTGCAGCAGCTTGATTACAGATGTCTGGTAGTCGGTGCCAACTTCACCTACGGCTGCCGCGGACAGGGGACTGTCTATACTCTGGCTGCCTCTGCCAAGGCAATGGGCTTTGCACTGATTGTACGCGAGCTGGTAAGCGAGGGTGCAACTGTGATCAGCAGCACAGCTATACGTCAGCTGATTGCTGCCGGTGAGGTAGCAAAGGCTGCCGACATGCTGGGGCGCAGCTACAGCATCAGCGGTACCGTGGCGCACGGCAACGAGCGTGGCAGACTGTTGGGATATCCTACAGCCAATATTGAGCTGGAGGATGCTCATGTTGCGGTTCCTCTGGGGGGAGTGTATGCTGTGCGGGTAATTGTCAACGGCAAAAGCTATCACGGCATGGCTAATATTGGTTACAATCCGACCTTTGGCGATGTTGCCAAACCGCGTCTGGAAACTAATATCTTTGATTTTACTGGTGACCTTTACGGTAAGCAGCTCACAGTGCAGTTTGTGCAGCGCATCCGCGGTGAAGTAAAATTTGCCGGCATTGAGCAGCTAAAGCAGCAGCTGGCGCAGGATAAAAACGACTGCGAAGCGGCATTGCGGTAAATCAAAGCTGTTTGTATAAAAAACTTTACAAAATACTTGCTATCTGGTGGCAAGATATGGTATACTATCATAGTGTTTGAACCAAGGCCTGGCAGTTCGATTCTCCAGCGGCTGCTACGCTTATGGCAATTTGAATTTTTAGGAGGAAACAAACAATGTTAACTAGCGAAGCTAAACAAGCAGTAATTCTGGCAAATGCACGTCATGAAGGTGATACCGGTTCTTCTGAGGTACAAATCGCAGTTCTGACCGAACGCATCAAATATTTGACCGAGCATCTGAAAGAGCACAAAAAAGATCATCATTCCCGTCGTGGCCTGCTGAAACTGGTAGGTAAACGTCGTGGCCTGCTGAACTACTTGGCTGGCAAAGACATCGAGCGCTATCGTGCAATCATTGCTAAACTGGGTATCCGTAAATAATCCGGTTTATGCTGAAAAGTCCGTCCGCAAGGACGGGCTTTTTTTATACAAAAATACGTCATTCCGATATACAATAGTAAGTGTTCAAGTCACTATTGCAAAGAAAGGAATGACGTATTAATGGCAAATAAAACTAACGAATTATCGCATTCAAAGTGGATATGCAAATATCATATAGTCTTTACACCTAAGTATATACGAAAAATCATTTATAATCAATACCGTGAAGATTTAATAGAAATTTTTAAACGGTTATGTTCGTACAAGGGTGTAGAAATTATCGAAGGTCATATGATGCCTGATTAGAGAGTATTATTTGAAAAGGTACAACAGATAGCCATAGCCTTCGGCTTCCATCTGTTCGTAGGGGATAAAGCGCAGGGAAGCACTGTTGATGCAGTAACGTACACCGTTGGGTGATTCGCGGTCACCGGTGAAAACATGTCCCAAATGCGAATCGCCGCTGCGGCTGCGCACCTCGGTGCGTACCATACCATGGCTTGTATCCTTGCGTTCTACTAGCAAAGGTGCTTCAATAGGCTTGGTAAAGGCCGGCCAGCCGCAGCTGCTCTGATATTTGTCGGTTGAAGAAAAGAGCGGTTCGCCGGTTACGATATCAACATAGATGCCTTTGGCAAATTTATCCCAGAATTCGTTGTGGAACGGTCGTTCGGTACCGTTTTGCTGTGTTACCTGAAATTGTTCTGCGGTAAGCTTATCGCGTATAGTTTCGGCAGCAGGTTTTTTGTAGGCACCGGCATCAATTTTCAAGGTGCTGAGCAGCTTAATTTTAGCAGGTGATATATGGCAGTATCCGCCCGGATTTTTATCAAGATAGTTCTGATGATATTCTTCTGCCGGATAATAGTTTTTCAGTGGTCCGACTTCGACTGCAAATACCTTATGACGACCGCGTTCCAGTTCCACAATACGTTCTACGACAGCCTGCGCTTGTGTATTGGTATAGAAGATGCCAGTCTGATACTGTGTTCCGGTATCATTACCCTGTTTGTTGAGGACTGTTGGGTCAATGACGTAAAAATATGCCAAGAGCAGATGGTCAAGACTTACCTTTGCCGGATCGTATTCAACACGCACGGTTTCGCGAAAACCGGTTTTCCCGCCCAAAATTGTCTGATACTTGGCATCTGCTTTGCCTGTGCCGTTGGCATAACCGCTTTGGGCATCGATTACGCCCGGTATGGATTGCATCAGTTTTTCCAGCCCCCAGAAGCAGCCTCCTGCAAGATAGATAACGTTTTCTTTTTCTTGGGAAAAATCCATAATTGTGACCTCCTTGACCTTGGGGATTGGTTGTTGTTTAGCAGATTGTTGCATACGTGTGTTGGCAAAGCAGCTGGTAATTAAAAGCAACATTCCTGCGAGAATAATGACAGATTTTTTTAGCATGACGGCACGCTCCTTCCTGCATCGTGGGGTGAGTGGCTGAGAACTGCTTATACCTTTAAGATAGCAGAAAATAATATTCTGTGTCAATGGATAATCATGATTACTCAATGAAAACTATTTGTCCTTTTTGTAAATAAGAATGAGGCGGATATAAATGACAGGAGTGTCAGCATTGAGAAAATTTTATCTATGAGGAAATTAATCAGCAGCGTCTGTTAAATGCAAGAAGATCATAGGTAAATATTGCCAGATACTTAATTTTATAAAGAAAACAGAGCATAAAAAATCTCTGCCAAGGTGTTTGCAAACACCGTAAGCAGAGATTTTGATTTTGGGATATTGGAATAATATGCGGCTTTATTTATTTTTCGTCGTCAAATTTTTCGGGGAAGAAAATGCGCAGTGTTTTTTCATCAACTGTTTTGCCGAAGCTGTTGCCGATGAAGAAGCACAGCAAGGAAAGACCGATGCCAAGCACAATCTGATGCAGATCGAGCACCTTGATTTTGAAGACCATAGCCAGACAGTAGATGATAACGCCGCCGCCCATGGCTGCAATAGCGCCGTATTTGTTGGCCTTGGGCCAGAAAAGACCGAAAATCAGCACCCAGAAGAAGGCTGTTTCCAGACCGCCGAAGGCAAACATATTAATCTGCCAGATAACGCTTGGCGGTTTGATGGCAATAGCATAAACCAAAAGGCCGAGGATAATTGTCGCTCCCAGGCTGTAGAGGCGAATCTGATTATTGCTGAGCTGTTCTTCGCGCTTACCCTTGATGTTCATGTAAACGTCCTTGACGATAGAGGAGGACGAGGAAAGCAGCAGCGAGGAGACAGTGGAGATGGTTGCTGCAATCGGTCCGATGATAATGACACCGGCCCAGAAGGGAGTGAGGCTTTGCACGATGGCGATAGGCATGATGTTATCAACGCTGTTGCCGTAGGCTGTGATAGGTCCGGTAAGAATACCTTTGCTGATAACGCCAATCCAGGTTGCGACCAGTGTCATGGCGCCGATAACGACGGTACCGATAATCATAGCGTTATGCAGCGCTTTGGTATCCTTGTAGCTGATGCCGCGGACAACGGACTGCGGCAGCGACAGCGTACAGATACCGACGAGCAGCCACTGGCTGATGTACAGCGAAATCGGCATTTTGCCGCGGGAAAGCGGCTCCAGCATATCGGGGTGCTGCGTGCTGATGTAGCTCATTATTTTGTTGAAGCCGCCGCCTGCGTGCATCATGCCGCCCATGAGGATGCACAGGCCGACAATCATGGCGATGGCGCAGCAGGCATCGGTAACGGCAACGCCCTTAAAACCGCCGATGGTGGTGTAAATGACTACAATCAGGCCGAACATCGTGAGGCCGGTGAGGTAGGAAAAGCCGGTTACTGCTTCGAAGAGCTTGGCAGCGCCGACGAACTGTGCCACCATAGTGGCGCAGAAGAAGGCGACAATAACAACGGCAGCCATGTTCGCCAGAAAGTCGGAATGATAGCGGGCACGCAGCACGTCAATGACGGTTACGGCGTCAATCTCACGCGCGATAAGGGCAATCTTTTTGCCGAATACGCCTAAAACGAGGAAGATAACGACTACCTGGACGATGGCCATGTACAGCCAGCCGTAGCCGATAACCCAGGCTACGCCCGGACCGCCGACGAAGGTGCTTACGCTGCTGTAGGTGGCAGCGGTGGTCATAGCCAGTACAAAGCCGCCGAGAGTACGGCCGCCGATGAAGTAATCCTTGGCGAAATCCTTTTGTCTGTTTTCTTTTGACGTGCGCTGGATGTAGGCGCTGATGCTCAACAGAATCAGCAGAAAGGCCAATGCAGGTAAAATATTTAAAATACTACTCATGTTGCTTCTCCTCCGTGCTGTCATCTAAATCAAAGTTGACAAATACCTTCTTCGTCAGGAAAACGGTAACGGCGATGGCAAAAAGCCAGGTGCCGACACAGCCGCCCCAAACCCAAAGAGGTGTATGCCAAAAGGTAATATCGCTGTCTGCGAGTCCAAAGCCTGCCAGGCACCAGAAGATGATTACGGCGATGGTGGCGATAACGGTAGCCAGAGCTTCGCGGTTAGCCTGGCGGAATTTATCACTGCGCTTCATATAAACTGCTCCTTTCGTACAGACAATGCTGTCTGCTTACGTTAATAAATTTATTTTACCACAAAATATGCAGAAATACTTGCAAAATATGCTTAAAAGCATCATAAAATATCAGACGCCTAGTGTAATTTGACGGCTGTCTGTGTTATAATGTATCTTGGTGATTAATTTGAAGAAAACAATGTATAATTTGGCTACAATGTGGCTGACGCTGAGCGTCATTTTTTTCCTTTGTGAATATGTAACCGGTATGCTGCAGGTTGTTACCCTGGGGGGGCTGGTGGCAGGCTCCTTTATCGAAGGCGCTTTTATGTGCCTGGGGCTGAAGCTGATGCATGTTATTGTCGACAAGCAGTTTTTGCTGACAAGGCTGCAGGAGGTTGCGCAGCGCAGAAACGATTGCATAAAGGCTATGCTGGTGATGGCTGCCTTTTCCATGGAGGGTGCCGTAACCGTTTGCCGCATGCTGCCGGGTTATGACCTTAACTTTGGCATTATGCACGGTATTTTTCTTTTGCTGCTTTATCCGGCAGCCGCTATTGTGTTGGATAAATTGATGTTAGAGGAGCAGGTTGAGCATGGAAATTAAGCTGATTGCCAGCGATATGGATGATACACTTTTAAATAAGGATTGCCAGATTTCTCCGCGTAATGAGGCAGCTATCAGAAAGGCACTGGACGCAGGCAAGATTTTTTTGATTGCCACGGGCAGAATGTACGTTTCCGTGCGTCCTTATGCGGAAAAGCTGGGCCTTGATGTGCCGCTGGTTACCTATAACGGCGCATTGGTTAAGGGCAGCCTGAGCGGCAAGGTTTATTATGAGCACAAGATGAAGCTGTCTACAGCTAACGAGGTGCTGGCATACTGCCGCGAGAAGGGCTATTACCTACAGCTTTATGTGGGTGACAGCATTTTGATTAAGCAGGAGAATGACTGCTCCCGTATGTATACCAAAATCAGCGGTATTCAGACTACTGCGATTGGTGATGCGCTTTATCATACGTATGAAGAACCGTACAAGATTCTGGTTATGACCAAGAGCGAGGAATTTGCCGATGTATGGCAGCAGTTCAAAGAGGACTTTGCCGGCAAGCTGGATGTAACCAGCTCCAAAGACAATTTCCTGGAGCTTATGGAGCCCGGTGTCAACAAATGGGAGGCTGTAAAGAGCGTGGCTGCAAGCTACGGCGTTCAGCCGCAGGAAATTATGTGCATCGGTGATTCCAACAATGATGTGAAGATGATTGCCAATGCCGGTATCGGCGTAGCTGTTGCCAACGCTAAGGACAGCGTGAAGGAGAATGCAAAAATCATTACCGCATCGAATAATGATGATGGCGTTGCTTTGGTTATTGAAAGCATTTTGACGCCGCAGGCAGCGGAATAAAATGAGGGAGCGTGTTTAGTGCGCTCCCTTTTAATAATGTAGAGATAAGGTTGGTGACAGTAATGGCAGAGGAAAAATCTTTATTGGAATATGTTCGCAGTCAGGCGGAGCTTACGCAGCAGGATGATAAAAAACAGCAGGCGCTGCAGGAAGCTCATGCACACGCTCACAACCATCCTAATAAGAAGAAGGTTGTCAACCGCTTGGCACGCATTGAAGGACATGTGCGTTCTATCAAGACTATGGTAGATAACGACAGGGATTGCTCTGAGGTGCTGATTCAGATAGCTGCGGTGCGCAAGGCGCTGGATAATACAGCCAAGGTTATTTTGAAGGATCACTTGGAGCATTGCATTTTGCATGCTATCGAAAAGGGTGAGGGCAGCAAAAGCCTGGAGGATTTTGAAGCGGCTATTGACCAATATCTGCGCTGAAAATAAAAAAGCTGCACGTTAAGAGCGTGCAGCTGAATTTGAGATCAGGTCAAAGCTACTTTTTGCTGCAGCTTAGGAACAAAGAACAGTAAAAAGCTGCTGCGGGCAATATAGAAGATGAGGAAGGCCAGCCACAGGCCGATGTTGCCGTAAAGCGGAATCAGTGTAAAGTAGGCGGTAAGGTAACAGCTTACGGTCAGCAGCATGGAGATGCAGATAGGTCTGGTATAGAGCGCACCATTGAAGACGCCGTAGTAGACGATGCCTAGTGCGCTGATAAGCGGGAAGAAGGCTATGAACAAATCGTACTGCTGCGCTGTGGCAATGACGTTGTGAAGATTGGTGAAGCAGCCGAGAATGACGTGACGGCAGCAATAATAGCCGACAGTCTGCAGCAGGCCGAAGCCGATGGCCCAGATGAAGCTGATGCGCAGCGTATCGTTTAGCATGGAGCGGTCATGTTCACCGAAGGCAATGCCGGAATAGATGGCACCTGCCTGCGAAAGGCCTGTCAGAATATCGCCCATGATGAACTGTATCTGGAAAAGAATGGAATTGGCCGCTAAAAGCTCGCCGCCGAAGGCAGAGCTTTGATGCATAAAGCTGTTGACCATGATAATCATGCAGAACATACGCACGGTGAGATGCGAACCGCACTGCAGCATCTGGCGGCAGGTGGGGCCGGAAAAGATTTTTCGCAGCGGAACTGCTGTCAGCGGCAGGGGCTTGTGCTTGACATAAAAGTACAGAATAGCCAAAAAGCCGGTAATATTGGCGATGCAGGTAGCAGCAGCAACGCCGGTTACCTCATAATGCAATACAATGACAAAAAGCACGTCCAGCAGCAGGTTGATGATGTTGCTGGCAAGTGCGGTGAGTACCGCAATACGTACATGCAGTGTGCCGGCGAACCATCCCTGTGCTGTCTGAAAGACGAGCGTCAGCGGCATAATCCAGATGAGCATGCGATAATATTCCTCCAACATAGGCTTGGTTGCTGCATCGGGGTTGAAGAGCAGTAATGCTGTCCGCCAGATAGGCTCCTGCAAAATGACGAGCAGCAGGCCGATACCGAAGGCTGCAAGCACTCCGCGGATAAAAGCACCGGCGAGCAGCTTGGGATCGTGTTGACCTAAGGCTTGGGCTGCAAAGCCGCTGGTAGATATTTTAAGAAAGCCGAAAAGCCAATAGACTGTGCTGAAAATTACTGCGCCCAAAGAAACGGCGTTAATGTATGTGTAATTCCCCAAATGCCCGACTACGGCAGTATCGACGGCACCCATAAGCGAGGCCGCCATTGTAGAAAATGTAAAGGGAAGACTTGTTTTTATAAACTCCATGTGAGATAATTTCATTGCTGCACCACATTCCTATTAAATTTCTTGCAATACTATAATAACCCCCTACAGGGGATGGTGTCAATAGGAATTGTTATCGTTAATGGTGCTTTTCTTATAAATTTTACATTAAATCTGTGTGTTTTTTCCAAAAGAAGGGATATCTATGTCTATTCTGCCGATTTTCATACCGCATGCAGGCTGTCCGCATCAATGCGTTTTTTGTAACCAAAAGACAATTAGCGGACAGAAGCTGGCTGCTGTCGCAGGTGCCAAGGAGCAGCTTGCGCGCTGGCGCAGCTGGCTGCGGCCGAGCGCGGCCAACGAGGCGGCGTTTTACGGCGGCAGCTTTACCGGCCTGCCCCTGGAACTGCAGGAGGAGCTTTTGGCGCTGACGGACGCATTGCTGGCCGAAGGCTTTATCGGCAGCGTGCGCCTTTCAACGCGTCCGGACTATATAGATGAAGAACGCTTGCAGCTTTTGCAGCGTCATGGGGTGCGCCTGGTAGAGCTGGGCGTGCAGTCGCTTGATGACAGAGTGCTGGCGGCAGCGGAGCGCGGACACACGGCGGCGCAGGTGGCGCCGGCGGTGGCGCTTTTAAGACGGTTCGGCTTTCAAGTCGGCCTGCAGCTGATGGTGGGCATGCCTGAGCAGAGCTTTGATAGCGTGCAGGCAACAGTGCGTAAGGCTATAGAGATGCATCCCGATGTGGCGCGCATCTATCCTTTGTTAGTAATCAAGGGTACGCCGCTGGCTGCTGACTATGCGGCGGGGCGCTTTGTACCGCTGACGTTGGAGGAGGCCGTGACGCAGGCGGCCTGGGCTTATCGCGAGCTGACGGAAGCAGGCGTAAATGTTATCCGCATCGGCCTGCAGCCTGACGATGAGCTGTGCGCACCGGGCAACATTCTTGCGGGGCCGTTTCATCCGGCGATGGGTGAGCTGGTGAAAAGCAGAGTGTTGCGTGATAAGATTACCCCGCAATTAGCCAAGCTGACTGACTGCGGTGCTGTTGATATCCTTTGTCCTGCGCGTCTGGAATCCAAGCTGCGCGGGCAAAAAAGCTGTAACCTGCGCTATTGGCAGGAACGCTTCCCGGGGCTTAAGCTGCAGATAATTCAAGATAAGGCAGATGAGATAAGAGTATGTCCGCATGTAAATCCTTCGCACCGATAGCAGACGAAGATAGCAGAATATTGATTTTAGGCTCCATGCCGGGAATAAAATCCCTGGAGCAGCAGGAATATTATGCGCATCCGCAAAATCGCTTCTGGCGTTTGCTGGCCTTGCTTTTAAATGAGGACGTGCCGCAAGATTACACTGCCAAGCAGGCTTTGCTGCATAAGCATCATCTGGCGTTGTGGGACACGCTGGGCTATTGCGAGCGTGACGGCAGCTTGGACAGCAACATCAAAAACGAAGCGCCGAATGCCGTTGTGGAGCTTGTAAGTGAGCTGCCACATTTGCAGGCGGTAGTCTGCAACGGTGGCAAGGCAGCTGCAGCCTTTAAAAAATATTTTGCCAAAAAAATGCCTGAGCGGGTACAGGTTTTCTATCTGCCGTCTACAAGTCCTGCCAACGCGCGCCTGCGCTTGGAGAATTTGGCAGAGCGTTGGCAGGTTATTTTGCAATTTTTAGCATGAGAGAACTTCTGCATGGTATAAAAAAACAGCGTTTTATGATACAATAAAAAGATATAATAACTGACTTAGAGAAAATGGGTGATTTCTAGTGCGTTTAAAGTCCTTTTCAACCTATGGCTTTAAATCCTTTGCTGATAAAACTGAATTGACCTTTGACAAGGGAATTACTGCTGTTGTCGGACCGAACGGTTCGGGCAAGAGCAATATTTCGGATGCCATCCGTTGGGTGTTGGGCGAGCAGAGCGCCAAGTATCTGCGTGGCAGCAAAATGGAGGATGTTATCTTTTCCGGCAGCGGCAAGCGCAGAGCGTTGGGCGTAGCAGAGGTCACCGTTGATTTTGATAACAGCGACAGAACACTGCCGCTCGATTTTGAGCAGGTAAGCCTGACGCGCCGCATTTTCCGCAGCGGTGAAAGCGAATATGCGATTAATAAAAAAAGCTGCCGTCTGAAGGATATAATCGACCTGATGGCAGATACCGGTCTTGGTAAGGGCTCGATGTCCATTATCGGCCAAAATAAAATTGATGAGGTCTTAAATAGCCGTCCCGAGGACAGACGCAGTCTGTTTGAAGAGGCGGCAGGCATTGCTAAGTACCGCCTGCGTAAGAAGGATGCGGTACGCAAGCTGGATGATACGGCCAACAATCTTACGCGTATTAACGATATCCGCAGTGAGGTAGATGCGCAGGTAGAGCCTTTGGCGCAGGCAGCAGCCAAAACTCAGCAGTTCAACGAGCTGAGCGAGGAGCTGCGCCGTTGCCGTTTATCTGTACTTTTGCGCCGCTTGGACGCTTTGGAGGAAACAGGCAGAGAGCTGCAGACGAAAAAGGAAGCGGCGGCAGGTGCTTATTCTGAGCAGGCAGCGAAGGTAGGCAGCATGCAGGCCGAGACCGTAAAGGTACAGCAGGAGCTGGATAAGCTGGCCGAGGCTTATAATAAATTACAGGATGATATCAAAAACCGCGAAACTGCTTTAGAAAAGCTGCGCGGTGACCAAAAGGTTTTGGATGAACGTGTCAGCCAGAACGAAAGAGCTGGCGAACGCCTTGTGCAGCGCAATGAACGTTTAGAGCAGCAGGTGCGCGAGCAGGAAGCAAGAATGCAGGAGCTGGCAGCAGAGTTTGATGCTGTCGAGAAAAGATATGCTGTGGCCGATGGCGCTGTGAAGCAGCTGCAGGCGCAGCGTGACGAGCAGAGCGCCAAGCTGGAAGAGGCGAAGCGCAATGATGAGCAGGCGCAATCGCAGTTTTTCAGCGGTATGCAGGAGCTGATTAATCTCCGCAACGAGCTGCACAATCTGGAACAGGAGCAGGAGCAGCGCGCACGTCGCCGCGAGGCCCTGAAGAAAAGTATAGAAGAAGCCGAGGAGGCTGACCGTCAGGCACAGGAGCAGTATAACAGCCTGCTGGAGCAGCAATCGCAGTGCGCTCACGGCATGGAGCTGGTGCGCAAAAAGGGCGAGGAGCTGCGCAGTGCCTATGATGCAGGTCAAAAGGAGCTGCAGGCTGTACGCAGCAGTCAGCAGCAGTGCCAACGTCAGCTGACTGCGGCCGAAACACGCGAGCAGAGCTTAAAGCGTCTGCAGCAGAGCTACGAGGGCTTCAGTTATGGCATCAAGGCGGTGCTGAAGGCGCAGGAGCCTTGGCGTGAGCAGGTTGTAGGCGTGGCAGCTGAGCTGCTGCAGGTAGAAGATAAATATGTCGTTGCTATCGAAACCGCGTTGGGCGAGGGTGCGCAGAACCTGGTGATGCGCTCGGCCAATGCGGCGAAGGAAGCGATAGCCTTTTTAAAGCGTACTGGTAGCGGACGCGCAACCTTCCTGCCGCTGGATACCGTGCAGCGTCGCGGGCCGAACCGCGAGGAGGAAGCACTGGCGAAGCTGCCGGGAATTCTTGGCTATGCGGTTGATTTAATCGGCTTCAAGCCCGAGGCAGAAAATGCTGTCCGCTTCTTGCTGGGCAGAGTGCTGATTGCCGAAACCATTGACGCTGCCTTAGCTGCGGCTAAGGCAGGACGCTACCGCTTGCGCGTGGTTACGCTGGACGGTGATGTGGTAAACGCCGGCGGCAGTATGAGCGGCGGCAGCAAAAAGCATAAGGAAGGCTATCTGAGCCGTAATGTAGAAATTGCGCAGGCTGCAGCGCAGGTGAAGCTGCTGCATGCCGAAATGCTCAGCTGGCAGGAAAAGCTGGAGGAGCTGGAAGCAACCGAAGGAAATCAGAAGGAGCAGCTGCAGCAGCTTGCTGCACAGTTGCGTCAACAGCAGCTTAAGGCCGACAGGCTCAAGCTCAATCTGGAGCAGGTGCAGCAACAGAAAACGCGCGACAACGAACGCCTGCTGCTGCTTTTGGATGATCGCAGCAATATCACCGCGGCCTATATGGCAAACCGTGATAAGGTTAAGGAGCTGCGTGCGGCAGTTACCGAGCGCGAGGGACAGGATACCCAGGCTAAGGAGCTTTTGGATAGCCTGAAAAAGGAAATTGCCAAATACGGCAGTGCGGTTACCGCCTTGGATAACCAGCTGCAGGATGCCCAAATTACGCTGCAGACCTCTGCCGCACGCACGCAGGATATCAGCAAGGCTATGCACAGCCTGGACCAGGATACACTGCGGCTGCAGGAGGAAATTGCTGCCAACCAAAAAGAGCAGGAGCGCAGACAGCAGGAAATTGCCGACTGTGATGTGCAAAAGCAGAAGCTGCAGCAGCAAAGCGATGAGATTATGTTACAGCTGCAGCAGATTCTGGGCGGCAAGGATGACTTTGCTCAGGAGCGCGGCAGCCTGCTTGATAAACAGCAGGATATTGAAAAAGAGATTGCGGGACTGCGCAAGCAGGTGAATGACAGTGAAGCACAGCTGAAGCAGACAGAGTTGGACCTGGCGCGGCACGAAAGCAATTGCGGCCATATCCGTGAGCAGCTGCAGCAGGATTATCAGCTGGATGAGGCGGCGGCACGCAGTCAGAATTTTGCCGAGCTGCAGGAAATGAATCTGGCGGCGCTGCAAAAGCAGGAAAGCCGTCTGACACTGCAGATTGCAGACCTAGGACCGATTAACGCGGCGGCGATTGAAGAATATAACGCAGTGAAGGAGCGCAGCGAATTCCTGTGTAAGCAATATAATGATTTGTGTACAGCAAAGGAAAATCTGGAGGCTGTTATCGCAGAAATCAATAGCGGTATGACCAAACGCTTCAAGGAGGCCTTTGCTAAAATCAACGAATACTTTGCGCAATGCTATGTCAAGATATTTGGCGGCGGTACGGCGGTGCTGCGGCTCACCGAGCCGGATAATCTGCTGGATTCCGGTATTGATATCGACGTCCAGCCACCCGGTAAAAAGCTGCAGAGCCTGTATCTGATGAGCGGCGGCGAAAGAGCGCTGACGGTTATCGCGCTGCTCTTTGCTCTTTTGAGCTATCAGCCTTCGCCGTTCTGCATCCTGGACGAAATTGACGCGCCTCTGGATGATGCTAACATTCAGCGTTTTGCCGATTTCCTGCGGGATTATGCAGGAAACACGCAGTTTATCGTGATTACACACCGCAAGGGAACAATGGAATGCGCTGATATCATGTATGGCGTAACTATGGAAGAATCCGGTGTTTCTAAACTATTATCCGTAAAAATAAATGCAAAGGAGAATGAATAATGGGATTTTTTGAGCGTTTAAAGGAAGGCCTTTCTAAAACAAGACGCAACTTTACTGACCGCATTCAGGAGCTTGTAGGCCTGTCTGCAACGATTGACGATGATTTCCTTGATGAGCTGGAAATGATTCTGCTTTCTGCCGACGTGGGCGTAAAAACTACCGAAAAGCTGATTGATGCGGTGCGCAAGGCTGCGAAGAAGAAGGAAATCAGCGGTACCGAGGATGTTATTCCCTTCCTGAAAAAATATATGGCAGAAATGCTGGCAGACAGCGGCCAACGTACACGTATCGGTGCTAAACCGACGGTTATTCTTGTTGTTGGTGTTAACGGTGTAGGCAAAACTACTACTATCGGCAAGCTGGCAAATTACTTCACTTTGTTCAAATACAAGGTTGTTCTGGCAGCAGGCGATACCTTCCGCGCTGCGGCAGGCGAGCAGCTGCAGATCTGGGGCGAGCGTGCGCACTGCGACGTTATCCGTCACGCTGAGGGTGCCGACCCGGCGGCAGTTGTGTTTGACGCTATGAAGGCTGCTATTGCGCGTAAGGCAGATATTCTTTTCATTGATACCGCAGGCCGTTTGCACAACAAGGCTAACCTGATGAACGAGCTGGAAAAAATTCACCGCATTATCAAACGCGAAATTCCTGAAGCTCCGCACGAAACCTTCCTGGTTCTGGACGCTACCACCGGCCAGAACGCAATCAATCAGGCTAAGGTGTTTATGGAAACCGCTAAGGTTACCGGCGTTGTACTCACCAAGCTTGACGGCACTGCTAAGGGCGGCGTGGTAGTGGCAATTAAGGAAGAGCTGGGACTGCCGGTTAAATGGATTGGCGTAGGCGAGGGTATTATGGACTTCCGCCCCTTTGAGCCGGATAAGTTTGTGGAAGCACTTTTTGACAGCGGTAAATAAGAGGATTTTGCAGGCTGGTTGAATATAGTAGAAAATCTCCCGAGCTG
>OKRS01000042.1_pt1 | contig 87828 bp, 77 predicted proteins | sample 1601191 | NCBI WGS metagenome assembly OKRS01 (sample SAMEA3541509, study PRJEB24748) | human gut metagenome | biome: human gut; feature: human-associated habitat; material: faeces | place: China | collected 2012
GCTCCGAAGAGGGAGTGTAGCGGGCTACACGACCGATGAGAGCTGGGCATACGGGTTAAAAGAGGGCGTAAAGGCATTTGAAAGCATAACCTTTTTATAAAATTCATATATGCGATTAATTTTGAACACCTACTTATTATTTGTTTCCTTACCCTTATCTCCCGATTGCTTCCTCAAGCGCGGTGGCGAGCTGGTCAGGACAGCTTGTGCCTTTCGAGCCACACTCAATGCCCTTGAGACGGGCAATCACGTCTTCTGCCTTCTGGCCTTTGATCAATGAGCTGATGCCTTGCAGGTTGCCGTGGCAGCCGCCGGCAAATGTGACGTTGAAGATGGTGTTGTCGTCGTTAAGCTCTATGTCTATCAGGCGGCTGCATGTGCCTTTGGTGGTGTAGGTGAAATGTTTCATAATGTTGTGTGTATAAAAAATGGGATTCAACGGAAAAAGGCCCGCCATGACATGAACGCTTGCCAAAGAAAAAGAACATCGGCATGTGTCATGATATGGAGGGCCTTTCGTCTTATAGATGTTGTCTTGTTGCCTGTTTGTGAACGGGGAGAGCCTTATTCGGCCTCTTCCTCGGGCTTCATGTTGGTGTAGACGTTCTGCACGTCGTCAAAGTCTTCAAGACGCTCTACCATCTTGTCGATGGTGGCACGCTCGTCGCCGCTCAGGTCCTTCAGGTCGTTGGGCACATAGGTGAACTCGCCGCCGATGTCCTCGAAGCCTTGCTCCTCAAGGAACTTCTGGATCTGTGCATACTGCTTCACGTCGTCGCCGTAGATGGTGATGGTGCCTTCCTCGTCGTCGATGTCATACTCGTCCTCAACGCTGAAGTCGATAAGCTCCAGGATAAGGTCGTCCATGTCGACGCCGTCTTTCTTCTTGAAGGTGAACACACACTTGTGGTCGAAGAGGTAAGACAGAGAGCCTGTTGTGCCCAGGGTGCCGCTAAACTTGTTGAACACCGAGCGCACGTCGCCTACGGTGCGGGTGGTGTTGTCGGTGAGGGTGTCGACGAAGATGGCGATGCCGTGGGGGCCGTAGCCCTCGTATGTCACTTCTTTATATTCGCTCTGGTCCTTGCCCATGGCGTTCTTGATGGCACGCTCGATGTTGTCTTTCGGCATGTTCTCGCGCTTGCATGTGGCTATTACTGAACGCAGAGAGGGGTTGTTCTCAGGCTCTGGACCACCTGCCTTCACGGCGATGGCGATCTGTTTTCCTAAACGAGTGAAAGTTTTGGCCATGTGTCCCCAACGTTTCAGCTTGGTGGCCTTACGATACTCAAATGCTCTTCCCATAATGGATTTTTGTTTTTATTTTTTTGTTTTTGTTGTGTTTTTTGTTTCTGTTGTCTTGTTATGCTTTCACATAACGGCCCCTTATCTCAGCTCTGCTCCGAGCTGCTTCTTGAGGTTTGCGATGAGCTTGGTCATCATTGCGTCGATCTGCTTGTCGTTGAGGGTCTTGGTCTCGTCTTGCAGAATGAAGTTGACGGCGTAGCTCTTCTTGCCCTCGGGCAGGTTCTTGCCTTCGTACACGTCGAAGAGCTCCACGTTCTTCAGGAGCTTCTTCTCTGTTTGCTTTGCAATGGTGGCGATGGTCTCAAACTCTACGCTCTTGTCGACGAGCAGGGCGAGGTCGCGGCTCACGGCAGGATATTTGCTTATCTCGTGGAACAGCACCTCTTTGCCGCGCACGGCTTTGGTCACGGCGTTCCAATGGATGTCGGCGTAGAACACGTCGATGGCGATGTCGGCCTGCTTGAGCAACTGCTTGCTCACGATGCCCATTTCTGCCATTACCTTTCCGCCGCGGTTCTTGACGGTTATGCCTTTGCTGAAGATGTTGTTGTCGCTATGTTCTGACACGATGGTGCCGGGCACGACGCCGAGGCGTGCAAAGATGTTCTCTACATGGGCCTTGAGCTGGTAGAACGACGACTGCTCGTCGGGGTGTGCCCATGAGCCTTCGGTGCTCTTGCCGCAGATCCACAGGCCGAGGTGCATCTCTTCGGTGTAGGCCTTGATGGGGTCTTCGTCGTTCTTCTTCTCGGGAGAGAAGTGGTAGCAGTTGCCAAACTCGAAGAAGCGTATGTTGGCGTTCTTGCGGTTCACGTTGCGGCAGATGCTCTCCAGTCCGCCGAAGAGGAGGGTCTGGCGCATCACGCCCAGGTCGGAGCTCAGCGGGTTCATGAGCTTCACGGTGTTCTCCTCGGCATATTTGTTGAGGCCCTGCTGATAGTAGGATGTCTTGGTGAGTGAGTTGTTCATGATCTCGCTGAAGCCGCATCCGACGAGCTGCTCGCCGATGATGTTCTGAAGATGATATTTGTGGTCTTCGTCGCCAAGGATGGTGAGTGAGCTCTTGAGCTGTGTTGGAATCTCCACGTTGTTGTAGCCGTAGATGCGGAGAATGTCTTCCACCACGTCGCAGGGGCGCTGCACGTCTACACGATAGGCGGGAACCGTGAGCTTGAGGCCGTTCTCGTCTTCATGCTCTATCTTCATGTCGAGGCTGGTCACGATGCTCTTGATGGTGTCGTGGCCGATGTGCTTGCCTATGAGGGTGTCGACATAGCTGTAGGAGAGGTCAACGTCGAAAGAGGGCAGGGGGGCTGGATAGACGTCCTTGATCTGCATGCTCACCTTTCCGCCTGCAAGCTCTTTGCACAGGATGGCGGCCTGCTTCAGGGCGTAGATGGTGCCGTTGGGGTCGATGCCGCGCTCGAAGCGGTAGCTTGCGTCGGTGCTCAGGCCGTGGCGGCGTGCGCTCTTGCGGATCCAGGTGGGGTGGAAATAGGCGCTCTCAAGCACAACGTTCTTTGTGGTGTCGTAGGTGCCGCTGCCCTTGCCTCCGAAGATGCCTGCTATGCACATGGGGTCTTCGGCGTTGCAGATGCTCAGGTCGTGCTCGCCAAGGGTGTGCTCCTCGCCGTCGAGGGTCACAAACTTGGTGCCTTCGGGCTGTGTGCGGACCACGATCTTGTGGCCTTTCACCATGTCGGCGTCGAAGCAATGCATGGGCTGGCCGTAGGCCATCATTATGTAGTTGGTGATGTCGACAATGTTGTTGATGGGGCGCAGACCGATGATGTTGAGCTTGTTCTGCAGCCACTCGGGGCTTTCCTTCACCTCGCAGCCTGTAATGCTCAGGCAGGCGTAGCGCTTGCAGGCGTCTGTGTTCTCTATCTCCACGTCGATGGGCAGCTCCTCGTTGTCGACGGCAAAGGCTGAGCAGTCGGGGCGGTGAAGGCTTGTCTTGTAGCCGTTCTGCACGAGCCATGCGTAGAGGTCGCGTGCCACACCCCAATGGCTGAGAGCGTCGGCGCGGTTGGCCGTGATGTCGATCTCAATGACCCAGTCGCTCTCCAGATGGTAATAGTCGGCTGCCGGCTGTCCCACGGGGGCGTCGTCGGGGAGCACAATGATGCCGTCGTGGCTGGTGCCCACGCCAATCTCGTCTTCGGCGCAGATCATGCCGAAGCTCTCGACGCCGCGCAGTTTCGATTTCTTGATGACAAACTCCTTGTCGCCGTCATAGAGCACGCAGCCCAGGTCGGCCACGATAACCTTCTGTCCTGCTGCCACGTTGGGTGCTCCACAAACGATCTGCTGAGGTTCGCCCTTGCCAAGGTCTACTGTTGTGACGTGCAAGTGGTCGCTGTTGGGATGCATCTCACAGGTAAGCACCTTGCCTACATACAATCCCTTCAGACCGCCTTTCACGGTCTGTACTTCTTCCAATGCGTCTACTTCGAGACCGCATGAGGTCAGCGCATCGGCTGTCTGCTGCGGCGTGAGGTCGAAATCGACGTATTCTTTAAGCCATTTATAAGAAATGTTCATTATATAATGATTTTTATTGTTCCCGTTTTTTGACGGCGATTGGCATAATCGGCCGTAAGCACTTTAAATGCGCCGCAAAGTTAATAAAAATCATCCATTTAAGCAAAAAAATAGTTGCTTAATTCACCTTGCTTGACAGAAAGGAGGCTTGTGAAAAACAAGGCCGCCTTTAAAGGGGTGGTTTATAAAAAAGAGGCATGTAAAGAGGAGGCCTTATAAAGAGGAAGTTTATAACGAGGAGTTCTTATAACGAGGAGATCTTATAACGAGGAGGTTTATAACGAGGAGGCCTTATAAAGAGGAGGTTTATAACGAGGAGATCTTATAAAGATGAGTTCTTATAAACAAAAAAAGAGGTTGGTGCAGGATGCTACCAACCTCATGCGCGATTTCGTAAAAAAAACTTCGAAATCTAAAAACTGCCTCAAAGATACGCGTATTTGCTGACACTTGCAAATTTTTTAAGGGTTAATTTCTGTTTTTAACATTTTGCCCGCCTTTCCCGCTCTCTTTTCTTCTTTTCAGAATGTCAAAAGACCGTAACACCTTTTTTATGAAATTTAAATGATTATACGCTTGCTTTTCTCGTTTATAATGTATAACTTTGCAAAAGGAATCTAAATTAATCACTTAAATAAAAATTTATTGCTTATGAACAAAATTTTACGTTTTTCGATGATGGCTGTGTTGGCGCTCGTTGCCAATATCGGCTTCGCACAGACCACAATCTTGTGGCAAGAGGATTTTAGCTCGTATAAGGCTAAAGACGTTCCTAATGGCGGCACTTACAACTATGCTTGCGACGTTGAAGGAACAGCGGTGTATGCAGAGAATCTTGCTGGCGGTGAATCTCCTGAGCTTCTTGTCAAGAAAAAGGTAGGCTCTTTTTCTGCTACCGTTGCTCTCAATGGCGTTTCAGGACAACTGACATTGACCTATAAGGCAAAAAATAACATTAAAATTACTGTAGAAAATGCCACAGCAGGAGATGTAGTTAAAGTAGGAAATGATTGTACTTGTCCTGTTACCGTTGCTGCTGGCACGAACAGTATAACCATAAAATTCTCTAATACATATTCTTCCAATGTTCGTCTTGACAACATCAAGCTGTTCCAGGGTGTAGGAAAGAAGGCTCCTGGCCTGTCATGGGGTACTGCTTCAAGAACTGTGACAATTGGTGCAGAGGACAACGAGTTCCCCACATTGACCAATACTTACAATCTTGCTGTCAAGTATTCTTCTGACGATCCCGATGTTGCTGCCATTGACGCAACCACAGGTGAGATCACTCTTGGAATAGCCGGCAAGGCCAATATCACAGCCGAGTTTGAGGGTAACGACGAGTATGAGGCTGCAAAGGTGTCTTACGAGCTTACAGTTAAGGCTGCTTCTACTGTAAACATCAAGAACACTCCCGAGACTGCTTACACCGTGGCTAAGGCTCTTGAACTGATTGCTGCTGGCGAAGGTCTTGACGCTAAGGTGTATGTGAAGGGTCAGATCACAAGCATCAAGGAGGTTAGTGCATCGTTTGGTAACGCCACTTATGACATCTCTGATGATGCTACAGCAGCAAATAAGCTCACCGTATACCGTGGCTATTTCTATGACAATGGTAAGTTCACAAGTAGTGATCAGATCAAGGCTGGCGACGTTGTTGTGGTTTATGGCAAGCTTGTTAACTATAACAACAATACTCCTCAGGTTACTAACAGCTCAATCTACTCTCTCAACGGCGTAGTTTCTGGTGTTGACAACATCACCGTTGACAAGAACGTTGACGCTCCTGCTTACAACGTTGCCGGACAGCGCGTGAACGATGCTTACAAGGGCATTGTTGTGAAGAACGGCAAGAAGTATCTGAACAAGTAATTGTGACGGAAAAGCTGTTCTGACAGAACGACAATTTTGAAATTTATATAAAAGGGTTGGTTGCCTGTGCTGATAGCGCGTGCAGCCAACCCTTTTAAAATTTGTCACCCCCCTCTCTTATCTTCCGCCGTTCTCGCTTATTATGCCGTGTCTGAAAGCGTAGAGCAGACGTTGCAGCTCCACAATCTGGCGTTTCAGTTCAGAGCCTATGTCGGTGTCGGCAACGAGCATGCGCCTGTGTGACATCTCAATGATGTAAGTGGTGCTGCGGATGTCGAGACCTTTCTGTATGGCGTCAGCAGCACTTGTGAACGGCTCGTGCTGAACAAGCTGGAAGCCGCGGCTGTGATAGACAAGGGTGTAGCCGGCAATGCCCGTCTCCTTGTGGTAGGCCGACGAGAAGCCGCCGTCGATCACCATGAGCTTGCCGTTGGCCTTTATCGGGTTCTCGCCGTTTGACACATGAACAGGCACATGGCCGTTGATGATGTGGCGGTTGGGACCTGTCACGCCGAAGGCATCGAGAATGGAGTCGACAATCGACTCGTTGTCGCGCAGCTTGAAGTAGTTGCCTTTATGCTCCTTGTGCGTGGCCTTGTCTTCTATGAAATAGCGTTCGAAGGTCGCCATCTTCGACTTGTCAAACAGCGGGCTGTCGGGGCCGCACCACAGGTAAAGAAAATAGTCGGTGGCATATTGTCGCTCCTCTGCCTCCGTATCGTCCTGGAAGGCGGCGCGTATGAGCATGCCGATGTTGTAGAGCAGGTTACGGCCTTTGTAGCTCTTGCCCGGCATGATCTCAACCTCTTTCAGCGTGCCGTCGTCGTTAAGCGGTATGGAGGCGTGGAACAGCAGGTTGCTGTTGCAGATGTTGAACATGCAGCCGTGTTGCAGGAGCAGGCGTATGTGGCGGTGCAGCTTCTCGCTCACACGGAACGAGTGGTGGAGCTTGTCCATAAGCTCCTGCTCCTCAGGGGTAAGAGTGTAGGGGCTTTGTGGGCTCACGGTAGGGAAGTGGTTGCTTCGCAAGGGGTGCTCCACGCCGTCGAGCACGATGGTGCCCTTCTCATAGTTGATGTTGTTGAAGAGCATGCGGTCCTCCATGTGCCATTCGGGATGCTTCTGCCACAACAGTCCTTCCTCTTTAAACTGCAAGATGGCTATGGCCTTGTGCATGAGGGCTATGAGGCGCTGCGTCTTCTGGTCCACGCGTGAGCTGTCTTGCACCTTGGGCATGAACTCATCGCACGGGTCGTCGCCATAGGTCTCCATGGCGAAGGTGGCGAGCGGCACGAGGTTTATGCCGTAGCCGTCTTCGAGCGTTGTCAGGTTGGCGTAGCGCAGCGACAGGCGAATGACGTTGCAGATGCAAGCCTTGTTGCCTGCCAACGCTCCCATCCACAGCACGTCGTGGTTGCCCCATTGAATGTCCCAACGGTGGTAACGGGCAAGGGTGTCCATGATGATGTGGGCTCCCTGGCCACGGTCGTAGATGTCGCCGAGGATGTGGAGCTGGTCAATGGAGAGCTGCTGTATGACGTTGCAGATCGCTATAATGAAATCGTCGGCCCGTCCAGTAGAGATAATGGTGTCGATGATGCCGTTGACGTAGGCTGCCTTGTTGGCATCGTCGGTGGTCTCGTGAAGCAGCTCCTGTATGATGTAGCTGAAATCGACTGGTAGCGCCTTGCGCACCTTCGAGCGTGTGTATTTGCTCGACACCAGTCGGCAGACGGCCACAAGATAGTGGATGGTGATGTGGTACCAGTCGTTGATGTCGGGTTCCGATGCCTTGACCAGCTCCAGCTTCTCGTCGGGATAATAGATGAGTGTGCACAGCTCGCGTTGTTCCGATTCGCGCAGCGTGTTGCCGAAGAGGTCGTTAACCTTACGTCTGATGTTGCCCGATGCGTTCTTGAGCACATGGCGGAACGCCTCGTGCTCGCCATGAACGTCGGCAAGAAAATGCTCGGTGCCTTTGGGCAGGTTGAGAATGGCCTGAAGGTTGATGATCTCCGTGCTTGCTGCCGCTACCGTGGGGAACGACTGTGACAGCAGACGCAGATACTTAACATCGTTTTTTTCTTCCATGTCAATAGGTGTTTTGTCGTTAAACATGTTTTCTGTTGTTTTGGGTGACGCGGGATCACCGTCGGCGATGCTGACCATTGGTGCCCGTGTGCTTAGGTCGTTTATCTGTTCTTTCGTGTTTCTTGTGTTATCGGTTGTTGAGTTGTTGCTGTGTGTTATAAACATCCGTTTCTTATTAAAGTCGGTTATACATTTTTTATCTTCAAGGGGTGGCGTGCCATGACGATTGGCATGAACCCCTCGCTAAGAAGCTGCCTCTCCTGCAACAGGTTCAGCAGCTGGGCGGTGAACGTCTTGAGCCTCATGCGCGGAAGCAGGTAGGCCAGACAATCTTCGTCGTAGGTGGTGCTGATGAGCACCTGTGCCAGCTCTTCCTGCCGTTGCGAGGTGAGCAGGCCGCGGTTGTTGAGGTAGCGCGCGTAAAGCAAGTGGGCGCACACCTTTTTTATCTCCTTCATGCCGTCGCCGCTTCCGCCGCTTATGACCATGGCTGTTTGTCCCTTGTCCTTATTGCTTTTCACATAAGCTTGTGTGGCAGAGGTTATGGTCTTCAGAATCTCGCTGTTGACCGTTTGTTCGTGCTTCTCTATTGCTTCCTGATAGAGCTGCATGAAGCTTGCTGCCATGGTTTTGGCGCTGACGGTTGTCGTGACCACAGGGTTGGCAATGACCGACACGTCGGCTTTGGGTGCTGTCGCGGCCAAGGCCGCTCCCTCTTCGTTGCCCACGGCGTGAACGGCTGTGGCAAGCATGAGGAGCTTGCGGCGCGAGCGTGACAGCTGGCTGCGGTCTATTGTCTGCTTGCCGGCGGTATAGGCGGCGAGGGCGTCGCATGCGGTCAGCACGGTTGGTATGCGCATGTCGCGATATTTTGCCAAGAGCGCTTGTGTGGCTTTGTCAAAGCCTCCGAACACATGAACGATGTCGGGTGACGAGGCCACGACAAAGGAGCTGTCGAGGGTCGCCACTTGTTCACGCAACTGTTGTGCCAGGGCAACATAAGGTTGCGCCTTTTCTGCCTGAGATGTGAAAACAATGCTTATGTTCATAGCTGTTCGCTATTTCTTTTTTTTACTGTCTTTTTTTTACTGGCTGGGCCTCAGAGCTTGTGGCTTGTGAACCCGTGCTTGTCGGCCATGAGATACATCACGCTGTAGAACAATCCTGTCCAGAAACATCTCAGCTCCATGAACGGAGCTTTCCATGCGCTGATGTCGGCGTTGAAGCGTCTGATCACTTTGCCTGCAAGCACGGCGCGCAGCACAAAGGTGAGGATTAGTGCTGTGGCAGCAGAGCCAAGCACGATCCAGTTGTGCCATAGCGTGGAGAGACCGATGAGGGCTATGCAGGCAAGGAGGGTAAGGTGCAAGGCCAAGGTGTCGGCAATGTGTAAAGCGCGGTGCGAGGCAATGCCGTTGAGGCAAGAACGGTAGTTGATGAAACTGATATGCTCGTTGCGCCATGTTGTCAGCGACGGCTTGTCTTCAATGAGCCATGCGTCGGGACGGACCTCTACAGCTGTGGCGGCCTGAGCGCCATATTTGTTGATGAGAAAATCGTACTCGCCTTGTATGTATTGAAGGTTTCCACGGTAGCCGTCGCCCTGTATGAACCGGCTCTTGCGGAACATTAGGTTGGCGCCTTTGGTGCAGAGGGCCTCGTTGCGGAAAGCACGGCGCAAGAAATAGGTCTGCTCGCGCAGACGCTCGAAGCGTCTGTAGGATGTTGTGGCGTCGTCGTAGCCTGTGTAGCCCATTATCATGTCGGTGCTGTCGTCACAATGGGTTGCCATGGTCTTTATCCACTCGTCCGATTGAGGCACATGGCGCGAGTCGGCCACGAGCACCCACTCGTTGTGGGCCGCCTTCACGCCGATGGTGAGTGCCAGCTTGGCACGGCTCATGAAGAGCGATCTGCCTGGCACAAACGTGGTGTAGAGATGTGGGTTTGAAGCGTAGCGCTTGAGCACATCTTCGGTTGCGGAGTCGCCCTTGACCGCCACCACAACCACCTCATAGCCAGGGGCGTAGTCTTGGGTCAGGAGCACAGGCAGATGCTGGTCCATCTGCTCGGCCGTGCCGTTTGAGATGATCACAACCGACACCTTTGGCTTGTCGCCAGCGGTCTCTTTTTCGTTACCGTCATTATCGGCAACATCGGTGTTGCCCATCTCTCTCTCGCAAAACTTGCGGAAGAAAGGATTGGTCAACACCGATGTCAACAGCGCCACAACGATGATGGCGCATGAGAGAATTATCGTGAAATTGTCTATAATCATAAATCTGTTGTTACATATCCTTTGGGAAGCTGGCGACAGTTATACTGGCTCGCCATAATTTCTCCGTAGGCACCTGCCGAGCGTAGGGCAATGATGTCGCCACGGTGGCAACGGTTTATCTCGATGCCTTTGGCGAACACATCGCTCGACTCGCAGATGGGTCCCACCACGTCGTAAGTTTCGACGGGTTCGTTACTGCTTAGGTTTTCTATCTTGTGATAAGCCTGGTAGAGGGCAGGGCGTATGAGGTCTGTCATGCCGGCATCGACGATGGCAAACTGTTTGTGGGTGCCTTGCTTGATGTAGAGCGTCTTGGTGATGAGTGAGCCACATTGTCCCACAACGGCCCGTCCAAGCTCAAAGTGGAGCGTCTGGTGCTCGCGAAGCTTCAGGTTTTGGGCGTAGGTGTCAAAATAGGCCTTGAAGTTGGGAATCGGCTCGCCGTTGGGGTCGTCGTAGCTGATGCCCAGACCGCCGCCCACGTTGATGTTTTCCACCACAATGCCTTTGGCATCAAGAGAATCTTGAAGCTCGTTGATCTTGGCGCAGAGAGCTTCAAAGTCGCCCATGTCAAGAATCTGCGAGCCGATGTGAAAGTGTAGTCCGATGAACGACACGTTCTTCATGGCCGACGCTTTTTCTATCGTTGGCAACAGGTCTTCGAGAGCAATGCCAAACTTGTTTTCTGCCAGGCCGGTAGTGATGTTGGCGTGTGTGTGGGCTCCCACGTTGGGGTTCACTCTGAAGGCCACACATGCTGTCTTGCCTTTGGCTTCAGCCAGCTCGTTGATGACCTCCAGCTCTGCAACGCTCTCCACGTTGAAGCAGAAAATGTTGGCGTCGAGGCCAAGGTTTATTTCCCAATCGCTCTTTCCAACGCCGGCATACACTATCTCGTTAGTGGGGAAGCCTGCTTTTATGGCTGCTTCAATCTCACCACCGCTCACACAGTCGGCACCCAGTCCTGCCTTGTTGATGATGTCAAGAATCTTGGGATTGGTGTTCGCCTTCACGGCGTAGTGTACCTTATATCCCTTGTGTCGGGCTGTCTCAGCCTTTATGACATCGAGCGTTTGCTGAAGCAACGCTGTGTCGTAATAGTAGAATGGGGTGCGTATGTTCTTAAAGCGGTCAATGGGAAATGTTCCTTTCATAAGTGATGTTGTAAAAAATATTACTTTTTCCTCTGTTCTTTTTTACTTTGATTTGACGGGTGGAGCTCACAAGCTGTTGCCCATAAAAAAGCCGATGGCCAACCCCGTGCCGATGGCGGACGGGGTTGGAACCATTTGGCGTTTTGGTCTATTTGAAGAGACGGTCGCTCAGGTTCTGAAGCGCACGCTTCTTGTCTGATTCCTTTATGAGGAACGAGATGTTGTAGTTGGAACCGCCATAAGAGATCATGCGTACAGGAATGTCCTTCATAGCATCGAGCACAAGCGTTTCGAAGCCGAGGTTACTCCAGTCGAGATCGCCCACAACACACACGATGCACATGTCTGAGTCGACGGTCACGGTGCCATATTTCTTAAGCTCGTCCACGATGTCGTTAAGGTGCTTCACGTTGTCAATGCTCATGGACACGCCGACCTCGCTTGTGGCAACCATGTCGATGGGTGTCTGGTAGGTCTCGAAAATTTCGAACACCTTGCGCAGGAACCCTGTTGCCAGAAGCATGCGGCTCGACTTGATCTTTATGGCTGTGATGTTGTCCTTGGCAGCTACCGCCTTGATCTTGCCTTTTCTGAGCACGTTGTCGATGATGGTGCCGTCGGCGGCAGGATCCATGGTGTTCTTCAGACGCACGGGGATTCCGGCATACTTGGCAGGCTGCACACAGGTGGGGTGCAGGATCTTGGCACCGAAATAGGCCAGTTCAGCAGCCTCCTCAAAGTTGAGTTGGCGAATGGCTTCTGTCTCGTCAACGATGCGCGGGTCGTTGTTGTGCATGCCGTCGATGTCAGTCCAGATCTGAATTTCCTCAGCACCGAGAGCCACGCCGATGAGCGAAGCGGTGAAATCGCTGCCGCCACGCTGCAAGTTGTCTATCTCGCCATAAGCGTTTAGACAGATGAAGCCTTGTGTGATGTAGATCTGGTAGCCCTCGTTCTCGGTCATGATGGCTGTGAGCTTTTCTTTTATATATTGTGCGTCGGGCTCAGCGTTCTTGTCGGTGCGCATGAAGTCGAAAGCCGAGAGAAGTGTGGCCTTGATGCCTTGTTCCTGAAGGTAGTTGAGCACCATGTTCGTGCTCATGATCTCGCCCTGTGCCACGATGCTCTTCTCCTCGAAGCTGGTGAAGATGTCTTTGGTGAAGGAACGCATGTACTTGAACTCTTCTCTCAGAAATTCGCGAGTCTTTTCTTTATATTCGTCTGTGGAATAGAGCTCTTCCACATGCTGCATATATTTCTTTTCCAACGTGTTGATTACCTCATTGGCTCCGTCGTGGTTCTTCTTGTAGAGATAGTTTGAAATCTCAATGAGCGAGTTGGTCGTTCCTGACATGGCAGAAAGCACCACAAAGGTGGGGTCGCCCGATTCTGTAATCAGCGAGGCTACGTTCTTCATGCGGTCGGGTGAACCTACAGAGGTGCCTCCAAATTTCATTACTTTCATATCGTTGTGTTTGTCTTTATGTTTACGTTTCCTTAATGTTTATCGTTCTCTTGACCTGCCTTTCCGTCCTGGTCTGCCTTTTCGTCTTGGTCAGCCATTCCGTCTTTGGTAGCCTTTTCGTCTTTCGTGCTTGTCTTTTCTTCTTTCACAAGCTCTCCGTGTTCGCACTTGAACACGATGCCTGGATATTTGTCAAGCATGGGCAGGTTATGTGTTGACATGATGACAGACGTGCCTTGGGCTGTAATGTCGTGCAGCAGGCTCACGATGGCGCATGCCGTTTCGGGGTCGAGGTTTCCTGTTGGCTCATCAGCAATTATCACCTTCGGCTCGTTGAGCAGCGCGCGGGCAATGGCCACACGTTGTTGCTCGCCTCCGGAGAGCTCGTGTGGGCGCTTGTCTTTCTTGTCAAGAAGCCCCACCTTGTCAAGCACCTCGTCAATGCGCTTGTTTATGTCTTCTTTCTGCTTCCATCCTGTCGACTTGAGCACGAACTGGAGGTTGCGGTAGATGTTGCGGTCGTGGAGCAACTGGAAATCCTGGAAGATGATGCCCATCTCTCGTCTCAGCGCAGGAATGTGCTTACGCTTTATGGAGGCGAGGTTGCGTCCGAGCACCTCTGCCTTTCCCACCTCGTCGGGATAGAGGTCCAGCTCACAGTAGAGGGTCTTGAGCAGAGAACTCTTTCCTGACCCCACTTTTCCTATGATGTAGACAAACTGTCCCTCATCGATGTCGAAATTGACATCTTTGAGGATCAGTTCCTCACCTTGGTAGATATTTACGTTCTGATAGTCTATCAACATTATGCTATGCGTTGTTAATAAAAATGAAGTGTTGTTTAAGCCGCCCATTAATGTTTGTGCCAGTTGGGGTCGTGGCGCACCTGTAGCTCTTTTGCAATGTCCTCAATGCGAAGGCCCTTGCTGGTGAGCAACACTATGAGGTGGTAGAACATGTCGGATGCCTCGTAGATGAGACGGTCGTTGGTGCCGTTGGTGGCTTCAATGACGGCTTCGAGCGCCTCTTCGCCCACCTTCTGTGCCATGCGGTTCAGTCCGTCACGGAACAGGCTTGTGGTGTAAGAGCCTTCAGGCATCTCTTCATGGCGTTTGTTTATAAAGTCTTGAAGCTCTGTAAGGAAAAGCAGCGGGTTTGCCTCGTTGCTCTCTCCCCAGCAGGTGTCGGTGCCTTTATGGCATGTTGGTCCAGAGGGGTGAACCTTTACGAGCAGCGTGTCGTTGTCACAGTCGTTCTGTATGCTTACCAGGTTAAGGAAATGGCCAGATGTCTCTCCCTTTGTCCAAAGACAGTTGCGGCTGCGGCTCCAAAACGTAACCTTCTTTGTCTCGACAGTCTTTTTATAAGCTTCTTCGTTCATGAAGCCTAACATGAGGACATTCTTTGTTGTGGCGTCCTGGATGATGGCAGGTACCAGCCCGCCCATTTTCTCAAAGTCGATTTTCATAATATACCGTTTTGTTCTTTTCTTTGTTCTTATGTGTCGCTTTGCCCGTGAAGGCTAAGTTCTCACGTTAATGCCGTTGTCGGCAAGGTAGCGCTTAAGTTGCGGAATGAGTATTTGTCCGAAGTGGAACACGCTTGCAGCCAAGGCAGCGTCGGCCTTGCCACAGGTGAACGCGTCTTTGAAATGCTCCATGGTGCCTGCCCCTCCGCTCGCGATGATGGGGATGGACAGACTGTCAGACAGCTGTGCCAACGCTTCGTTGGCGTAGCCTTGCTTCACGCCGTCATGGTCCATGGATGTGAAGAGAATTTCGCCTGCGCCGCGCTCTTGGGCTTCTTTGGCCCAATCGAACAACATGCGCTCGTTGCGCTCGCGTCCTCCCTTGGTGTAGCAATGCCAACCGTCGGGGTCGAGGCGGGCGTCTATGGCGCAGACACACACCTGTGATCCGAAGCGTTGCGTTATCTCGCTGATGAGTTGCGGACGGTGTAAGGCTGCCGAGTTGACGCTCACCTTGTCGGCTCCTGCCGCCAGCAGCCGCTCCACATCCTCAATGGCGTTTATGCCGCCGCCTACGGTGAACGGAATGTTTATCTCGCGCGCCACCCGTGTAACCATCTCTGTGAACGTCTTTCGTCCTTCAAAGCTGGCTGTGATGTCAAGAAACACCAGCTCGTCTGCCCCTTCTTCGCTGTAGCGCTTGCCCAGCTCCACGGGGTCTCCTGCCTTTCGTAGGTCAACAAAGTTGGTGCCCTTTACGGTGACGCCGTCTTTGACGTCGAGACAAGGTATTATTCTCTTTGCCAGTCCTTTATACATCGCTCTTTAAACTTTTTTTGTTCTTGTTTGTGCTGACGTGTGCTCTTAAATAGCATTCGCGTCCTTCAGCTTTTCCATGTCGATCTTTCCTTCGTAAAAGGCTTTGCCGAAGACCACCGCCGGTATGTTGGCTTCGTCAAGCTCAAAGATGTCTTCTGTAGACGATACGCCGCCGCTGGCTATGAGGTGAAGGGTGGGGTGCGCCTCCATGATCTGTTTGTAGAGCGCTGTGGCAGGACCTTGCAACGTGCCGTCTTTAGAAATGTCTGTGCAAAGAATCTTGGTTACGCCCATCTCAACATAATGGCCGAGGAAGGTGAAGAGGTCGGTTGCCGACTCTTCTTTCCATCCGTTTATGGCAACCTTTCCGTCGCGCACGTCGGCCCCGAGAATAATGCGTTCGGTGCCGTAACGCTTAAGCCATGAGGCAAACAGCTGCGGGTTGCTGACAGCTATGCTTCCAACGGTCACCATGTGTGCTCCGCTGTTGAACGCGGTCTCTATGTCGGCATCGGTCTTTAGACCGCCACCGAAGTCGATGGCCAGGTTTGTTGCCTGCGCTATGTCTGTCAGCACCTGTGTGTTGACGATGTGGTGCGACTTGGCGCCGTCAAGGTCAACAACGTGCAGACGCTCGAATCCTAACTCTTCAAAGCGGCGTGCTACCTCAGCCGGACTCTCGCTGTATATTTTCTTTTGATCGTAGTCGCCCTTGGTAAGGCGCACACATTTGCCGTCAATAATGTCGATGGCTGGAATGAGTTCTATCATATCTCAAGGAAATTTCTTATGATTTTTTCTCCCGCAGCTCCACTCTTCTCCGGATGAAACTGTGCGGTATAGAAATTGTCTTTGTGCAGGGCGGCGCTGTAGGGATTAATGTAGCAGGCCTTTGCGGCTGTAAACTGGCACACCGGCACATAGAAGCTGTGGACGAAATAAACAAATTCGCCTTCATGCAAGCCTTTGAACAGCGGCGACTGAAGGTCGGTGATGTTGTTCCATCCCATGGCAGGCACCTTGTCCTCATGACGCTGTGGGCAGAACCGCTTTACGTCGGCGTCGAAAATGCCTATACATTGGGTGTCGCCTTCCTCAGAGTGGCGGCACAACAGTTGTTGCCCTATACAAATGCCAAGCACAGGCTGCTTGAGATCGCGGATGAGCTTGTCCAGATTGCGCTCTTTGAGATATGCCATCGTGGACGAGGCTTCTCCTTGTCCAGGAAACAGCACATGGTCGGCTGCCTTTATCTGCTCTGCATCATCTGTGACGACGGGCTCAACGCCGAGACGTCGCAAGGCGTTCACTACCGAGTAGATATTTCCGGCGTTATATTTTATTATTGCTACATTCATCTCTTTATCTGCATTTTTCTATGCATTGTTTTTATTAAAATAAACGCATTCTGATTTTTAAACGCATTCTTTTATTGTCTGTATCCCTTTTGCTCTTGTTGCCGTGTAGCAGCCTTTAAGGCTCAAAAAATGCATAATGCACGTTTTGTGTTTGCAAAGATAGTAATTTTCTTTTTAATAAAATCTATAATAAACATGATTTTGCCCAAAGATGCCCTTAATTATGCATTTTTGGTATAATATGCAGAAATAAGTTAGAAAAATGCTTTCTTATCGCTGCTTTTGGTGTCGATTTTTCATATATTTACCATTGCTTGCTTACATGTTTTCGTTTGCCAATGGGGTGGTGAAGGGTCTTTTACATAAAAAAAGGTGCTTGCTGTTAAAAGAAAGGTGCTGTTGTGAACAGTCATGCCCTCTATGCACAATAAAAAAAAAGTCTGTATGCGCTGTTTTTCGTTTAAATTTATTAATTTTGCAGTCAGAAAGCAGCGCTCCGGTCTGCCGCTTGTCCTTTGTGGCAAGAGGAAAGTCCGGGCGGCACAGGACGCTCCACTTCCGAAAGTAGAAGCTATTGGTGACAGTAGGATATGGCAGAAGAAAACAACCGCCCGCCGAAAGGAGGGTAAGGGTGAGAAGGTGGTGTAAGAGACCACCAGCCACAGGGTGATCTGTGGGCTGTGTCATCTGGAGGCCGCAAGTTCGCGTAAACCATTGTTTGAGGATTGTCCGTCCGACCTTTGTGACAATGGAGGGTAGAATGCTTGAGCTATGGGGTGACTCATAGACTAGATAAATGGCAGACACCGTCGTCTTTTTTTAGGATGGCGGGGACAGAACCCGGCTTATAGGAGCGCTGCTCTCTTTTTTTTCTTGCGCGGTGAAAACGTTATGATTTGTCTTGCTTGGTGCAAACGTTATGGCGCAAGGAGAAATTGTTTTAATGCCTTTCCTTATATAACACAAAAAACGAATCCGTAAATCATGAATATCAAAAAAATAATAGGTTTCTTTCGTCACGACATGTGGCACATTAAACGTGATGAGGTGTCGCCGTTGGCCTTTTTTGCCGTCGGGGTGCTGAAGAAACTGTATATTTCTATCGAATTTTTTACCACACGACGCGTCATAGATATGGCCTCGGCGCTTACTTACAGTACCTTGCTTGCCATTGTCCCCATTTTTGCCGTTGTGTTTGCCATTGCTCGTGGCTTCGGCTATAACAAATATATCGAGCTGTGGTTTAGAGAGTCGTTGTCAAGCCAGCCACAGGCCGCCGACACCATTATTGCGTTTGTCAACTCTTACCTCGTCCATACGAAGAGCGGCGTGTTCTTTGGGGTCGGCTTGGTGTTCATGCTCTTCACGGTACTAATGCTTACGGCCAATGTGGAAAAGACGTTCAACTCTATATGGCAGGTTAAGCACCCTCGTAGCGTGTATAGGGCTGTGACCGATTATCTTGCCATGCTTTTCCTTGTGCCGATCGTCATCGTGGTGACGTCGGGCGTTAGTATCGTTGTTGCAACGTTGGCGGGACAGGCCAACGACTATATTGTGCTTGGCTCTGTCATGCGCGTTACGGTTGACGTGCTGCCTTATGTGCTCATGTCGGTGGTCTTCATGGGTCTTTATCTCTTTATGCCAAACACCAAGGTGCGGTTCTCGGTTGTCGTCATACCGGGCATCCTTGCGGGCATTGCCATGCAGGTGTTGCAGCTGTTCTACATCCATGCCCAGATCTTTCTGTCGTCTTACAACGCCATCTACGGCTCGTTTGCCGCACTTCCGCTCTTCATGCTTTGGGTGCAGATCTCGTGGACGATCTGTCTTTTTGGCGTGGAGCTGTGTTACACCAACCAGAACATGGACGAGTTGTCGTTCATGACCTACACCTCGAAGATCAGCCATCGTTACAAACTGCTGCTCAGCGTCACCCTTATGTCGCACATCTGTCATCGTTTTGCTGAAGGACGCAAGCCATACACAGCTCTTGATCTGAAGATGATGACAGACATACCCATACGCATAACCCAAGATCTGCTTTACAACCTTGTGAACGTTGGCTTGTTAAGCGAAAACTCGGCTGAGGGTAAGGACGCGGAGCCTACCTATCAGCCTGCCCTCTCGTTGGAGCACATCACCATTGGCTCTATTGTGGAACGCCTTGACAGCCTGGGCGAGTGGCATCTTGACATTGACGTTCGCAAGCAGCTGGAGAATGTGTCATGGAGAGAATACATGCGTGAGCGCAAAGCTTATCTCGACAACCTGCGTAAGATAGGTATTGTGTAGAGCAGTTAAGGTCCTTATATATAATAAGGTGTAGCTGTTTGCGAAAATCTTTTCTTGCTCTGACATATTTTCTGTCTTTTCCCTTAGGCTTGGCACATCTTTTGTTGTGTTCTTAATAAAAATGGAGGACAAAGATTATGGCATTTATTGATTACTACAAAATTTTAGGCGTAGACAAAAATATACCTCAAAAAGATGTGCGTAAGGCTTATCTGAAGCGCACAAAGCAGTTTCATCCTGACCTTCATCCCAACGATCCGAAGGCCAAGGCAAAATTTCAAGCTCTTAACGAAGCTTACGATGTAATAAACGACCCTGAGAAACGTAAACTCTATGACCAGTATGGTGAGAGATGGCGTGAGGGACAGGCGTTTGGTGGTGCTGGCGGCGCAGGACAGTCGTATCAATGGGGTGGAGGAGAAGGCTCTCCATTCGAAGGCTTCGATTTCTCAAGCTTCGGAGCAGGTGGCGGAGGCTTCTCAAGCTTCTTCCAAGACCTCTTCGGGCGCGGCGCACAGGCCAACACGCGCAGCAAGGCAAGCAGACGCAACACCGGCGAGATGAATGCCACGGTAAACATTGACCTCTACACGGCTTTGCTCGGTGGAGATGTCATAATACAGATGGGTAATGGCTCAAAGATAAAGCTTAAGGTAAAACCTGAAACACAGAACGGCACAAAGGTGCGTCTGCGTGGTAAGGGTTACGACCGTGGCGATGGCACCATGGGCGACATGATTATAACCTATAACGTGACGTTGCCGACAAACCTCTCTGAACATCAGAAGACCTTGCTGCAACAAATGCGCGACGAATAGTTGTTGCCCATTAGCCTCACTCGCGAAACGTGTTAACTTACTTTTTAACTCCCAACAATGTATATATATGCGAAACATGAGTTAATTTATCTTAATTCTTTGGTTTGGCACTCTCTATATGATGTTGGGTAAGATAAAAATGAGTAACTTTGCACGGCCGTCACGAGATGGCGGCATTTAATTCAAACCTCAAAAAATAAAAATTAAAAAATGGCAACAAAAATCAGATTGCAGCGCGGCGGTCGTAAAGGCTATGCTTTCTATAGCATCGTAATCGCTGACGCAAGAGCACCACGTGATGGTAAATTTACTGAGAAGATTGGTACTTACAACCCTAACACCAATCCTGCAACCGTAGATTTGAATTTTGATCGCGCTCTCTACTGGGTAGAGACAGGCGCACAGCCCACCGACACCGTACGCAACATCCTGAAGGATGAGGGCGTTTACTTGATGAAGCATCTTCGCGGTGGCGTTAAGAAGGGCGCTTTCGACGAGCAGGTTGCTCAGACAAAATTCGACGCATGGAAGGCAGACAAGGTTAACGGTCTGAACGCTATCCGTGAGAAAGAGGCTGCCGCCAAGAAGGAGGCAGCCGCTAAGGAGCTTGAAGCAGAGAAAAAAGTGAACGAGGCTATCGCCAAGAAGGTAGCAGAGAAGAAGGCTGCTGAGGCAGCTGCCAAGGCTGAGGCTGAGGCTGCCGCTCAGGCTGAGGCTACTCCCGCTGAGGGCGAGGCTCCTGCAGAGGCTTAATGCGCTTTGATGCATAAGCTGAAGATATGAAGCGCCTAAACACTCTTTACATGAGGTGTTTAGGCGCTTCTTTCAATTAAAATAGATTTTTTTAATAAAACACATACACTCAAACAATATGAAAGCATTTGTTTTTCCCGGTCAGGGAGCACAGTTCGTAGGTATGGGTAAAGACCTATACGACAACAATCCCTTGGCAAAAGAACTCTTTGACAAGGCCGATGAGATTCTCGGCTTTAGCATCACTAACGTGATGTTCAATGGCACAGACGAAGAACTGAAGCAGACAAAGGTCACACAGCCTGCTGTGTTCCTTCACAGCGTTGCCTCGGCTCTCTGCCTTGGCGACGACTTCAACCCATCAATGGTTGCCGGCCACTCTCTTGGAGAGTTTTCTGCTCTCGTAGCTGCTGGCGCCCTGAGCTTTGAGGATGGCTTGAAGCTTGTCAGCGCACGTGCCATGGCCATGCAGAAGGCTTGCGAGGCTGCTCCCGGCACCATGGCTGCTGTTATCGGTCTGCCCGACGGAACCATTGAGAACGTCTGTGCTGAGGTAAGCAAGGACGGCGAGATTGTGGTTGCTGCCAACTATAACTGCCCCGGTCAGCTGGTTATCAGCGGCACCATGGAAGGCATCAATGCAGCATGTGAAAAGCTGAAGGCTGCCGGTGCAAAGCGTGCCCTGCCTCTGAAGGTTGGCGGTGCGTTCCACTCTCCTCTCATGCGCCCTGCCAAAGAAGAGTTGCAGAAGGCTATCGAGGCTACCGAGTTTAAGGCTCCACGTTGCCCCGTTTATCAGAACGTGGACGCAAAGCCCTACACAGACCCTGTTGCCATCAAGGCAAACCTCATCGCACAGCTCACAAGCAGCGTGCGCTGGACAGAGACCGTGAACAACATGATTGCCGACGGTGCTGACGACTTCACCGAGTGTGGTCCAGGCAAGGCTCTTCAGGGCATGATTGGCCGCATTGACAAGAATGTGGCTGCTCACGGCATTGCTTAAGACCGTAGCCGCTCTAACACCCCAGCATTTGACAGACTCTGAATAAAAACAATCCCTATTGCGCAGAGCATGTGTGATAGGGATTGTTTTGTTTACTGCATTTTTTCTACAGCAGACTTCTATGGCTAATAAAATAATAATTTACCAGATTTTTACCCGACTTTTTGGAAATACCAACTTTACCCGCACCTTTAACGGCTCTCTGAAAGAGAACGGTAGCGGCAAGATGAACTTTTTTGATGACGATGTGTTGCGCCGCATACGCACGATGGGCGTTAGCCATGTGTGGTTCACAGGTGTGCTGCGCCACGCATCTGCCACCGACTATTCTTCGTATGGCATACCTCGTCAGCACCCTGCCGTTGTGAAAGGAAAGGCGGGATCACCCTACGCCATCTGCGACTATTATGACATCGACCCCGATCTCGCCGAGGATGTGCCTGGACGAATGCGAGAGTTTGAGGAGCTGTTGGCTCGTACACATAAGGCTGGCATGAAGGTTGTCATCGATTTTGTGCCTAACCATGTGGCACGACAATATCATTCTATAGCTAAACCCGAAGGGGTGGATGATCTTGGCGCAAACGATAATGTCGACATGCATTTCTCGGCGTCAAACAATTTCTATTATTGTCCGGGACAACGCTTCGCACCAGCTTTCGATATAAAGGCAGACGAGAAAGAGGCTTATTGTGAATATCCGGCCAAAGCCACAGGCAATGACCGTTTCGATGCTCATCCCGACCGCAACGACTGGTATGAGACGGTAAAGCTCAACTATGGTGTCGACTATTGCGACCTCGGCGGCCGTTCTGAACATTTCTCGCCTGTGCCCGACACATGGAAGAAGATGACCGACATTCTGCTCTTCTGGGCTGCCAAGGGTGTCGATGCTTTCAGATGTGACATGGCAGAGATGGTGCCATACGCATTTTGGAGCTATGCCACAACAGAGGTGAAGAGACAATATCCAAATGTCCTGTTCATTGGAGAGGTCTATAACCCATCGTTGTATCGCACTTACATTGGCGCTGGCTTCGACTATCTCTACGACAAGGTAGGCATGTATGATACCATGCGCAACGTCATGTGTGCAGGATGGCCGACGACAACCATCACCAACGCTTGGCAGAGCGTGGACGACATCAATGACCACATGCTCTATTTTCTTGAGAACCACGACGAGCAACGCATAGCAAGCGATTTCTTTGCTGCAGATGCACGCAAGGGAGTGGCTCCCATGCTTTGTCTGACTCTCATGCGTAACAACCCGTTGATGGTTTATGCAGGACAAGAATATGGCGAGCGTGGTATGGACACAGAGGGCTTCAGCGGGCGCGACGGACGAACAACCATCTTCGACTATTGGAACGTCGACTCGCTCTATCATGCTTTCGTGAACAAGGACATGCTCACAGCCGAGGAGAAAACTCTGCATTCCGATTATCAAGCCATCATGCGCCTTGCTTCGGAGGAAAAGGCTGTGACGAGCGGTCTCTCGTTTGACCTCATGTATGTGAACCGGCAAATAGCCGACCGCATCTACGCCTTTATGAGAAAGAGCGGCGATGAGGTGCTGCTTGTTGTTGCCAATTTTGGTGCTGCGGATGCCGATTGTGACGTGTGCATTCCTGCTCATGCCACCAACTATCTGCAACTTCCCACAGCCGTTTATAAGGCTGTTGACCTGCTCTCGGGCGACGAGAAGGATGTGTGCATAGAGTCTGGATGCAGCGTGGCTTTGAATGTGCCTGCCTATGGAGGACGAGTGTATAAATTTAAAACATCACAAAAGAGTATGAACAGCGACGAGTTTATTATGAATGAGCACAACAAAGACGAGTTTCCGCCGGCCCATACGGCAGAGCATCTGCTCAACCAGACCATGATTCGTATGTTCGGATGCGGACGCTCCAACAACGCTCACATTGAACGCAAGAAAAGCAAAATGAGCTATGTGCTCGATCATAAGCCCACGCGCAAGGAAGAAAAGGAGATTGAGAGCCGCATGAACGAGCTTATCGCCGATGACCTGCCCGTCACTTATGAGTTTGTCGATAAGGACAATCTGCCACAAGGCATAAGCGTCGACAAATTGCCTGGCGATGTGTCGCAGAAGGTGCGTCTTGTTCGAATTGGCGATTATGACGTGTGTCCATGCATCGGCAAGCATGTGCGCTCAACGGCGCAGATAGGACGCTTCGAGCTGCTCGGAACCAACTGGGATGAGGCTTCTCACACGTTCCGTGTGCGCTTTAAGATAGTGTAAAAAAATAAAATCTTAACGGCAGACTCTAAAGGCTGCTCTCTCTATGAGAAAGGTGCTTTTTTAGAGTCTGCCATTAAAACTGTTTGCACAAAACCGCGTTTTCTTTGTCAATATGCAAACTGTTTTTTGAAAATAGCAAATTTTTTCTTTCCTTTGCAACCGTAAAATGTCAAAAGTGCAGCAAAAGGATAATGTTCCTATACTTACAATCACGGGTTCCGATGGAACGGGTGGATCAGGAGTGCAGGCCGACATCAAGACAGTATCGGCTTTGGGAGGTTATGCCGTCACGGCCATAACGTCGATAACCGTTCAGAACACTCTCGGCATTCAGGAGTTTTATGACCTTCCTGCCGACACCGTGACAGGTCAGGTAGAGGCAATCGTAAACGATGTGCAGCCAAAGGTTGTGAAGATAGGCATGATAAGACGCTCTGATGTCATGGTGGCTGTGGCTAAGGCCATTGAGCGCTATAAGCCCGACGTGGTGATTTATGACCCCGTGGTTGTGTCAAGCAAGGGCGATGTGCTCATGTCGCTCGACCTGTTAGGGGCTATGCGACAATGGCTGTTGCCGTTGTGCACGCTCGTGGTACTGAAGAAATCGGACGCTGAGCACATTCTCGGTCGGAAGATAGGTTCTTCCTCTGCTGGCGATTTGTTGAAGCTTGGTTGTGGCAACGTGCTCATGCATTGTGGCAACATCATGGCCAGCTCCAACACCGATGTGCTTATCACGGGCGACGGCGATGAACCGACGTTTATAACCAACCTGTGCAGCGAGATTCCAGGGCTCGACAACCACGGCATGAGCGGCAACCTCTCGGCAGCCATAGCTGTGTTCTGTGCCAAGGGTCAACCGCTGGATGAGGCTGTGCGCAACGCTTCGGTGTGGATGGCTAACCTCTTTGCAGAGAACAGACCGCTGACGGGTCGTGGCAACGAGCTGTTAAATGAGTTCGTGAACGAAATAGCTGAACATTTTGCCTCGCACAACGATGTGAGGTTTTATGCCGACCGCTTGAACGTGAGCAGCACATACCTCGCTCAGGTCACGAAACGCATTGCAGGCAAGGCACCGAAAGTGATTATTGACGAGTATGTGGCATCTGAAGCCCAGTCGATGTTGGTGTCGTCAACAAAAACGGTTCAGGAGATCGCTTATGCGTTGGGATTTTCATCGCAAGCCCATTTCACCAAGTTCTTCAGAAAGGCTGTGGGCTGCACGCCAAGCGAGTATAGGCGCACAAGATGACGCTTAGCGTTCCTGTCCCTTCTCTTGTTACACATGGCATGAACATACGGAAAACAATGTAATACAAAGAAAAAATAAAGCAAATGAACAAAGAAAGACAAACTCTCAACCGCAACCTTGCACAGATGCTTAAGGGCGGTGTTATCATGGATGTAACAACCCCTGAACAGGCTAAGATTGCTGAGGCTGCAGGTGCTTGTGCCGTTATGGCTCTTGAGCGCATTCCTGCCGACATTCGTGCAGCTGGTGGCGTGTCGCGCATGAGCGACCCGAAGATGATCAAGGGCATCCAGGAGGCCGTCTCTATCCCTGTCATGGCAAAGTGTCGTATCGGACATTTTGCAGAGGCTCAAATTCTGCAGGCCATCGAGATCGATTATATTGACGAGAGCGAGGTGCTCTCACCTGCCGATGATGTTTACCACATTGACAAGAACCAGTTTGACGTGCCCTTCGTTTGCGGCGCAAAGAACCTTGGCGAGGCTCTGCGGCGAATAGCAGAAGGTGCCACTATGATCCGCACCAAGGGAGAGCCGGGCACGGGCGACGTGGTTCAGGCTGTGCGCCACATGCGCATGATGCAGAGCGAGATCCGTCGTCTCACATCTATGGCAACAGACGAGCTTTATGAGGCAGCAAAGCAGCTACAGGTGCCTTACGAGCTTGTGCAGTATGTTCATGACAACGGCAAGCTGCCTGTTGTCAATTTTGCTGCTGGCGGTGTAGCAACACCTGCCGATGCTGCTCTCATGATGCAGCTGGGTGCAGAGGGTGTGTTCGTCGGTTCAGGCATCTTCAAAAGCGGCAACCCTGCCAAGCGTGCAGCTGCCATCGTGAAGGCTGTTACCAACTATAACGACGCCAAGATGTTGGCTGAGCTCTCAGAGGATCTGGGCGAGGCCATGGTAGGCATCAACGAGCACGAGATAGAGCTGCTCATGGCTGAGCGTGGCAAGTAAGCCGTTTTATCAAGCTTATAAAGCATTGTCTTTAGGCAAAAAGCAAAACATCAAAGAAAAATGAAGATTGCAGTATTGGCTTTGCAGGGAGCTTTTATCGAGCACGAACGCATGCTCGAGAAACTTGGTGCAGAGTGTTTCGAGGTGCGTCAGTTGGCCGACTGGCAGCAACCCAAAGATGCGTTGGTCATTCCTGGTGGAGAGAGCACCACACAGCTCAAGCTCCTCAAGGACCTTGAGCTACTTGAGCCCGTGCGCGAATATATAGAGCAAGGCGGTGCTGTGTTTGGCACCTGTGCCGGTCTCATCCTGCTCTCAAAACATGTGCAAGGGGAGGAGTTTGACCGCATCTCCACCATGAACACCGAGGTGTGTCGTAACGCTTATGGCCGTCAGCTTGGCAGCTTTTATGCAGAGGCAGAGATGAATGGTGTGGGTGTTGTGCCCATGACTTTTATCCGAGCACCTTACATAAAAAGTGTTGAGGCTCCAGCCGAGGCTCTTGCCGTTGTCGATGGTCACATCGTGGCAGCACGGCAGGGGCGACAGCTCGTCACGGCTTTTCACCCTGAGCTTAACGAAGACACGCGCGTGCATGAATATTTCCTTAGGGAGATTGTCGGAAAATAAACCAACTTAAATAGATAAAAGGCAATGTCGGATAGAAAATCTTCGATATTGCCTTTTTTCTTCGTCATTACTTTTTTCTCTGTCTTCGTTATTCCCTTTTTTCTGTTTTCGTCTCTGTCTTTGTTATAGCCTTTTTTCTCTGTCTTCGTTATTGCCTCTTTTCTGTTTTCGTCATAGCGCAACCAATTATCAGGTTATTCAAAATGCAGAAGTCAATAATCAAAAAAAACAAAAAATAAAGTTTTCGCACAAAGAGATAAATGTTATATGGGATGGTTCTTTATTTTAAAATTTCATCTAATCTGTAATGAAAACGGTGAATTGCTGAACTTTTATTCTGGCAAATTGGTTGACATGCCTCGCAAGTGATACAGTTATTCAACAGAGTATGGGGATAAGGTGAAAATCATTCAACCAATCTCAGGCTTACAGTACAAATCCATTCAACTTTTCTAGGTAGTACAGTTGCGATTCGTAAGTGACATGTTTACGCTTCTTAAGTGACGTGTTTACGCTTTCTAAGTGACGTGTTTGCGCTTCTTAAGTGACGTGTTAAAAAACGCATACGATGGTGTTTCCTCTTTTTGTCTCATTTTATTTCACCTTTCCCTTCCATAAAAAAAAGGCAATGCCCAAGATTATCCATCTGGCATTGCCTTTTCTTGTAATCGCTTTTCTTGTAATCGCTTTTCTTGAAAAACGTTGTTTTCTTAAAACCTTTTTCCTTTACTTTTCTTATTTCGTCTCAATCTCTTCCTTCATGTCTATGAACTGCTTCTTGCTGTCATAGAACTCATACTGCAAGAACGAAAGTTTTTGAGATGAGAGGATGTGAACACCGAAACCATATTTGAGCTTCCATTTCAGCTTGAGCGAGAACAGACCCTTGTTGATGAATGCGGCAACGTAAGGATGGACATAAAGATAGAATGTCTTTATTCCAATCTTGTTTACCAGCTGGTCAATCTTGCTTTCGAGCTGCTCAGTGAAGAGAATGCTTGACTTAATCTTGCCTGTTCCAAAGCATGAAGGACAGGTCTCCTCAACATTAACGTCCATGGCAGGGCGCACACGCTGACGTGTAATTTGCATCAGTCCAAACTTGCTCAGAGGCAAGATATTGTGGCGTGCGCGGTCCTTCTGCATGTTCTTGCACATGCGCTCGTAGAGCATCTGCCGGTCCTCTGCGAGGTTCATGTCTATAAAGTCGACAACGATGATGCCACCCATATCGCGTAGGCGGAGCTGGCGTGCAAGCTCGTCGGCGGCTCCCAGGTTCACGTCAAGGGCGTTGGCCTCCTGTCCGTTGTCAGAGTGGGAGCGGTTTCCGCTGTTCACATCGACAACATGCAGGGCTTCGGTGTGCTCTATTATAAGATAAGCGCCATGTTTGTAATTGACGGTTTTTCCGAAGCTCGACTTTATCTGCTTTGTGACGTTGAAATTGTCGAAGATTGGCACCTTGCCTGTGTACAGTTTCACGATGTCGGCTTTGTCGGGCGCAATCATCGTTACATAGTGTTTCACCTCGTTGTAGATAGACTCGTCGTTTACATAGATGTTCTCGTAAGTGGGGTTGAACAAGTCTCTTATCAAGGCCACTGCTCGTCCTGTTTCCTCAAAGATAAGTTGTGGGCGCTGTTGTGTTTTCTGGACCTTTGTGAGTGCTTCTTCCCAACGCTTGTTGAGAATTTTCATCTCCATGTCCAGTTCGGCAACTCTCTTGCCTTCAGCCACGGTGCGCACAATGACGCCGCAGTTTTTAGGCTTTATGCTGTTTATGAGTTGCTTAAGGCGTGCTCTCTCTTCGCCGCTCTTAATTTTGCTTGACACCGACACCTTGTCGCCGAAAGGCATGAGGACAAGGTAGCGTCCTGCGAAACTTATCTCTCCTGTAAGGCGTGGACCCTTGGTAGAAATCGGTTCTTTCACGATCTGTACCAACACCTCCTGACCCACCTTCAGGGTATTCTGTACGCTGCCGTCTTTCTTGAGGTCTGGCAGCTTGGTTGCTTTAGCAAATGGAAACAGTTTTCTTCTGTCGCTCTCAACCTGCTTGAGATATTTCTCAAACGAGTTGAACTGGGTTCCCAAGTCAAGATAATGGAGAAAGGCGTCACGCTCATAGCCCACATCCACAAAACAGGCATTGAGACCCGGCATGAGCTTCTTTACCTTTGCTATGTAAATGTTGCCAACAGAGTAGGACACGGCACGCGGCTCATACTGGTATTCTACCAACCGTTTGTCTTCGAGCAGCGCGATGGCCACGTCTTTCTGTTGGACGTCTATAACGACTTCGCTTGTCATTTCTCTTTTTTCCTTTTAATGTTAAAAACAAAAAAGGGCGTGTCAAAGGACCCTCAGTGGATACATTGACGCGCCCCATAACAGAACTTCAATACTGAAGCCAAGTAATTTTTTCCCTTAGGGGTTTACTTGCTCTTATGTCTGTTTTTTCTTAATCTTTTTTTACGCTTGTGCGTAGCCATCTTGTGTCCCTTTTTTTTCTTTCCGTTTGGCATAGCTTTAATTTATTAAAATGATTATTATGTGTTATGATGTTTTGTTCCTGTGAAACTTGATTCACTGAAATCAAATTGTATGTGCAGTTTTTTTATTTGCCTTCCTTCATCTGGTCAACGAAGCATTTTGCTGGCTTAAAGCTTGGCAAGTCGTGAGCCTCGATAATCATTGTGGTCTTCTGAAGGATGTTGCGTGCTGTCTTTGCTGCTCTGTGCTTGATGACGAAGCTTCCGAAACCTCTCAGATAGACGTTCTCCTTATCCTCGAGAAGACTGCTCTTGATCGATTCCATGAAACTCTCAACAACTACAGCCACGTCCTTTTTCTGGAGACCAGTGTTCATGGCTATCTTGTTAATTATATCTGCCTTAGTCATTTGAATGTAATTTTACTTTTATGATTTAACTCTTTTCTTTTCGAAATGCAAAGATACGAGTTTTTCCTTTCATATTAAAATTTTTCTATCTCTTTTTTGTAAATAGGCTCGTTTATTGCCATAATTTTACTAAATGAGGAGACTTTTTTGCTATACCTTAATAGAAATGAGATTGTTCAAACGCTACGTTGTCAAAGATTATGTGGTCATTTGTTTTGTCGAGTTTGAACACATAGTTGTTGAACAACAGCGTGTCGCCTTTGATAATGTATTTTCCGTTCACGGCATAATCTTGTCCGTCTGTAATGCTTATCTGGTTGCCTCTGATGGAGAACGTAAACTCAATATCCTTGCGTGGCGTGCTCCACGATCCTTCTATCCATTTATAATCATCGCTTATCAACCGCGACTCTTCTTCTACGCTTGTAGTGTTGTCCACATTGGTTCTCTCAAACAATGTCGACTCGTCGTTGTCACGGTCATCGTCATAATTGGAAATGACGTTGTTCATGCACCTGGTGACAACCATGACAACGACAACCAAGATGGTCACAGCAAAAATGATTGTGCGAACAACTTCTTTTCTGTTTACAAACTGATTGTCTGACTTCTTGTTGAGCTTGGCCTTGCCGCTGAGGAGCATGCGCAGGTCGGCATATCGGTCTTGAAGGCTTGAGGTGCTGTTTGAACGTTTGGCTTTTGAGTTTCTGCCGTTATATTGGCTTGTGTGCAGTTTTTTACCATGATCATTGCTTGTTGTCGTGTTTTGACTATACAAGTTGTCGACATTACTGTTTATCTCGTCATCCCCGTTCTTGTCGTCTTCATTTTCTACATTATATATAAAAGGTGTGCCGCAACGAGGACACACACAAGCCTTTTCCAATATGCCTGGAGCTATTTCCTCTTCAAACTTATATTTGCATTTAGGACATCTTATTTCCATCTCTTCAAATCATTTTCTGTTTTATGGTTTAATTGTTGGGGTGTTGATAAGCATTCCGTTTTAGAATGCTTGAATATTTATTCCTTATTATGGCTTTTAGATTTATATTTGTCGGCATTTCAGATGTGTTTTGCTTTTCAGCCAATAAGTTCATTTTAGCCAACAAACTCGATCTGTGCTTTTTTGGTTACTTTCCATGTTCCGTCTGTCATCGTTGCTGTTCCTTCCTCACGGGTGATGATGTGTCGAGGAATGGAGCTTGTGGTTGATAGAATCTTGCACACGGGTTTTACAAACTGTGACACGGAGATATTGGCTGTGGCCACGGCATCTGGCGTGTTGAGCATGGTGAAACGGCCGTTGACATTGTCTTTGGTGACAAGACAGTATATTGAGCTTCCAGGTTGTTCCTTTGTGGAAGGTGAACAAAACTCGCCCGAAGGGGTGGGGGCGGAGAAAAACAGAGTTGTCGGTTCTTCGCTTTTGCTTGCTTCAACAACATCTCTTGCTTCGCTTTTGGCTGATGCTTCATTCTTAACACCCCCATCGTTTCCAACAGAATAAGAGCTCTCTATAGACGTGTTTATAGTGGAACCCATGACGTTGTTGTCTTTCAACTTTTTGTCTTCCAAGGTGCTGAGCAGTTGTTCTATTTTCAGATTCTGTTCGTTCAGAGCCTTTTCTATCTCGTTGTTTTTCTTTTCCAGCTGTTCCAACCGCTCGTTTAGGGCTGCGATGAGTTGCTCTGTCGACTCATCGCTTCCTCCCAACATGTTTTTAATGAATGATGCCATTTTTTTTCAGGTCTCCTGTTTTAAGATTGATATCGTTCATGGAGCGTCTCATTCGTCCTTGAGGTTCTCAATGAGATTGTCGCGGATTGCTCCGATGATGGGATAGAAGAACACGGCATCTTCTATTATGTCGTTGCCGTTTTTCTCTTCCATGTTGCGGTTCATAAATTGCCATCCGTTAGCCAAATGGTGCTCCAGATCTTTGCCCACGAGCTGTCTGAAGGTCTGAAGGGCTTTATAGTTGACGAGGAAGGTGTCGACGATATGGATGTCGTCGCACATTGTGTTGAAGAAGTTGTTAAACTCTTCCACGCTCTTCACCACCATGTCGCGCACCTCTTGATGCTGCATGTCGTCATAGCGAATTTGCTCCTTGTCTGTGTTTGAGAACACATATTTGAGATTGCTGTCGTAGCTGTCGAGCAAGGTGTTGAGCTTCTCCACATCCATGATGCCTGACGCTGTCCGAGTTTGCATGAGAGCACCACGGCAGGTGATCTGCTTTGGCTCGTTGCGTTCCATGATCACGCTCAGTCCATCTTCGCCAGCGGTCTGACTATACACCTTTTCAAAGATGTAACGTGTTATTTGGTCGAGGTCGCGTTGTGATCCAACGATGTCGAGCACCTTTGACCCTGTGCCGCTGAACATGACGCTTCTCGGCATCTCTATCTGTCGATGGCGCATCATGCGGGCGACATAATAGATTATAGCGCTGTAGAAATAGACAAACACCACCTTGCGCGTTGTGTCCTCGTTCAGACGCAGATTATAGCTGAACGTGTCGTTTCCGCGTGTCACCTTGTTGTTCTCTATGGAGAAGAGGAAGGCGTTTATGTCCTCCGATCTGCGCTTGTTCTCAATGTCAGCAAGAATGCCGCTAAGCTCACCGTAGCGGTCGTCGTCGCCATCGAAAAGCTGTCTGAAATAATGGACATATTTTTGTGTCATGGGGTTGCTGTCGCCGTGTGGCACATCACTAAACGCGTCGCCAAACAGCACGTTGGCGGCAAATCTGAATGATGTCACTATTGACGGTTGGCTTGCTCCTGGTTCAAAGACTACAACGTCGCTGGACCCGCCGCCAATGTCGATGCTGGCCACACTCGATGCTGCTCCTCTAAACTTGCTTGAACATTTGTAATAATAGTAGGGCGCTACAGATTCTGACATCTGCACAATGTTGTCGGCAGCATTTCGCAGGCCGAAGACGTTGCCCATAATCTTGTTCCACATCTCGCCCATTTTTCTTACGTTTCCTACCTTCATGCTTAAAGGGTAGAACCACACAAGGCGTGTTTTCTGCAAGTCGCCGTTTCCCAACAGCACCTTGGTGCGCATGAGCAGGGCCAGCTCGGTGAGCAGAGCTTTCACTCTTTTGTTGGCTGTTGTTTCTGTGCTCCATTTGAGGTTGGCCACAATGCGGTTGCCGTAGCCCACACTTTCTTTCTCATAAATGAACGGCAGGTTGGCATCGCCAAGACTCACAATCTCGTCGATGGTCGTTGCGTCCATGCGTTCACTTTCAGAAAGGGCTGTGCGCAGAGGGAAAGCATAGTCGGCTCCAATCTCTTTGGGAAGCAACTCTTGCTTCATCAACGCGTCATAGAGAAGATTGCTGCCGTTGTAGAGCGTGGCGAGCAGGCGTTCGCGCGTTGTCGACTGCAACGTGAACGTCTCGGGTTGGCCTCCTTCTTGAATGCACTCTATGTGGGTGTTGGTCGTTCCGAAGTCGACAGCAAAGGTGTAGCTCTCGTGTCCTTCAATGTGGTCAGCCCATTTGGGACAGATGACACCTTGTGTCAGGCAGTTGCCGTCGGCATCGGAGAGCGCGAGCTGCATGTAGTCAAACTCGTCGGTCACGCGATAATAGGTCGTGCCGACGCGCTTCTCTGCCTTCATGCTGCGTTCTCTGCAGCATAAATGGTCTGGTGCCACTTCGCTCATGTAGCCGTTGTGCATGAAGGAGAGGTCCAAATGGCAATGTTCCATCTGTCCGATGGCTCTATCCACGAGTTGCACGTTATACTGGTTCAGACCCTTGCATCTTACGAAGGGGAACAGGGCTACGGCGAAAGGCACGGTGATGAAATGGCCTCTGTTGTTCTTTGCATCGAACGAGAGATCCCCGTTTTGCGACTCTAAATATGTTCTTGTGAGGGTTATGAATGCTCCTTGCTTCCTTACCGGAATGCGCAGGATGACCTTCACGCTTTCCGTGGCACCCATGCAGCTGCGTTTCATCTCGAACATGGGTAGTCCTGCCACCGTGCCCCATAGGTCGGCAGCATTGAAATAGCGGAAAAACAGAGGTTTTATAGGCAAGAGAAAGCTCTTTGCATCGTTCGTGGCTCCTGTGTCAACACTTGCTATGTTGCCATTAAAGAAGCACAGGTCATCGATGGTGTAGTCGAGCTTAATGAGCGATGGCTGAAGGAAATCGTCATCGGTAAGCCAAGCATATTGGTGCGTTGTGGCAGGCAGAGTGCGGTGTTCGGGCTCCATGGCATAGTCTTTAGGTGTGATGCGTATGGCATCATCCCAATTGTTGGTTATGTATCGCCATGGGTTTGCAGCCGTTGCGTTAAGATCGTTCTGCAGCACGAGAGGCATGTGTTCCTCGTTGTCGGCTTTGCGTGTAGGTCGTAGCATGAAATCGCTCTGCTTGATGTTTTCCAGAATGTCTTGACGCTTTATGCCGTAGAGCGGCATTCCAAGAGTCTCCAAACCACCTTCAAGCTGCTTGTAGTTGCTGTACAGAAAGTTGCGTGCTCTGTCCACACTCTCAATGTCGAGGGCCATTGGGTTTCCTATTTCTCTGACAATCTCGTCGTGCAGCTGTTGAGGCATGAATTCCATGCAGCGTATGATGTAGCTGTTCACCTCGCCGCACCACTCTTTAAGTTGTGGGTAGGCGGTGAAGAGGGCGTAAATGTATTTCACAAAATGTGGTTCCCTCATGTAAAGAGGTCTCCATGAGTTGAAGAGCTTCACGTTCTGTTCCACCTGTAGGTCTATGAGTCCCTTCTCGGCGTTGGGTGAAGCCATGAACAGGGTTACGGGCGATGTGGAACCAATGACCTGGTTGCCGTAAACAAGGAAGAAAATGTTGTCCATCTTGTCAAAGTTGAACGCTTCCTTGTCTTGCTCAAGAAACATCTCTATGGTTTCGCCTAAGAGACGGTGCTGCGGGTTCTCCTTCAGTCGTGCTGTCTCTGCCGTTTTGTTCCATTTTATGATGTGCAGTTTTGTTCCCAACTCTTCCAGGTTGAAGAACAGTTGTGCAATGTCCAACGCACCGGCCACAAGCTTTTCGTCCATCAGCTCGCCTTGCAGGTTATTGTGCATGGCGAGTCGTTGGAATGCGTTCTTTACAAGGTCCATCTGTGCAAACGGGCTTGGTATGGCTGTGCGCGGTTTTTGTGACAGTCCGCCGTTTGGATCGGCAATCATATCAATCTCGTCGGCCGAGTATTGGCTGTTGAGTTCGATCCATCCTTCACCTGTGGTTTTGTTGTTGTAAGATAATATGTTGCTCATTTTTTTCTTCTTGTGTTTACACCACGCCGTTGAATTTGTCGTCCACAATCTTGTCTAACGTCTCGTTGAGGAGCGTCATAAGGCGCGTGGCCACTTGTGACGAGTTGAAACGCGATGCTTTGACAGCTTTCTGAGATGCCGAATTCATGGCGGAGAGTACTGTCTTGTAGTCTATTGTCGATTTGAGAAATCCTGTTTTCGGCTCAATGTCGCGCAAGCAGTCTTTAAGTTTGTCTGTGTCAAGGTTGAATGGTTCAAAGCTTCGCTGGTTGGCTTTCAGTTCCCTTAGCCATTGCAGGTAAGCCACGAAGAATCCGCCTGTCAGCGTTGTGAAGAACGTTGTTGTGAAGAACGTCTTCGTAAGCTCGGGCTTGTCTTGTGTGAAACCGCGTCCCACATCGTTCTTCAACTGATGCGTTATGTACATGTAAGCTAGATGAAACTTAGCCATCTGTTTGTCTATGACCATTCTTGTTGGCAGACCGAGGTCTTTCAGCGTTACAGCCAACTTGTTCGCAGCCAAGCCATATTCTTTGAATATCGGGTTTGTTGCCACTCCGTTTGCCGTGTGCAGTTTGTCGTCTGGCGTCTGAAGAAAGTCAATTATTGCCAATGCTCCCACAAACTCCACGATGTGGGCATCGTTTCGTTGCCCGTTGCCTCCGGGGTCGTTGAAATAGGGTGTTGACGGCACTTCGTCGCCAACATAGTAGCAAGCGTTGATTCTTGACAGTGCTGTGTCTTTGCCATCGCGTTTTATGCCTGTCAGGTTGTCGTGATAATAGAACAGTGCCGACTTGGTTTTGCTTATGAAGTCGGCGCGTGAAATGGGGCTGTTCTCGTCTTGCTGAATGTTGAAATAGGGTAGAACGGTGAGTGCTCCAATTTTTGCATCGCGCAGGTCTCCACGGTTGCTTACGTTGGCGTTCATAGCCGCTCCCCTAATGTTTTTCACGATTACAGGATAGCCAGCTGCTCCCGTTCCTCCAAAAATAGAGCTTACCACGAACACGCGGTCTGTCTTTTGGAACACGTTTGAAAACTGTTTGAACTCGTTGCTGTCCTTGAACATGTTCAGGGCCACGCTGCCAATGTTCGGGCTTCCGACGAAGCCAATGTCCATTTTTGTGTCAAGCTGCGCGCGAGAAAACATCATGGAGCAAAGAGCTTGGTTGGCGCTGTCGAGGGTGTTGAAAGAAATGAAGGAAGCAAACTTTTTAGAGTCTACTCCTCCCATATTGAACAGGAATGTGTCGGGGAGCTCTTCTGCTGCAGGTATAATGTCGCTTAGTGTGGAAATCTTTGCTGCGAAAAATCCGGCGTCCACATCGTTGCGCTCACCGTAGAGCTCCTTTCTTATCTGTTTATATCCTCGAAGCAGATTTTCTGTGCGCTTGAGGTCTTCATTGGCCTTGTGCGGGTCAATAATCATGGGCACAATCTCAAGAGGCATGTTGTGACCAGCGGCATCAGTAGGCAGAATGCCTGCTGCAAGCTGCATGACAAGCGGTCTGAGCACTCTTGAGCCCGTGCCGCCTACAAGGAATAGAAATAGTCTCACTTTTTTGTTGTTAAGTTACGAGTTATGAGCTTTTTAGCTTCTTGTAATGAACGAATGAAGGAACGTGTGCTGACGGGTGTGTCGTGCTACGTTTCCTTCCTACTTTGTAAATGAACCTGTCCTTCTCCTACTCGGGGAATGGTGTGTGTCGGCAGTTGGAGCTCCACCATCTCATGGCAAATGAAGCCACGATGAAGAGCACGGCCTCTATCAATGTTTCGCACAGGACAAAATGGAATGCCGGCACACCAAAGTATAGTTGCATCTGTTCCATCGTGCTTGTTATGTGGAAATAGCTTGCCAGACCGCTCACCACGATGGCACAGCCTAACATAACAGCCCAATGGTACCATCGCGAGAACCTTACAGAGTTTATAACATAGTAGAACACAGCAGCAAATGCCCAAGCTGTTACAACGACAATCATGGCGTTGCTGAAATAGAGATGACTATTGTACATCTCGTTAGAGAACTCTGTGTCGTAGAACAGACTTTCGAAAATCTGTGCCGGAAAGACGAGCATCAGAACTGAAATTGCGATGCCGCCAATGAGTAATATGCCGTTCTTCATTTTCTTTTTTTTCAATTGTTTTTATTCCATCTCAAGTTTTATCTCAAAATGTCCATCTCCACTACTGTTACGTTGATAAGAATCGTAAATGCCGCCGAGGAGATATTTCAAGGCGAAGGTGGTGCTTTTAAAGGATGGTGCTTGCATGTCGGTGTCATCATCGCTTGACGATTCGTTAATCCACGTTGGCAGGCTGTTGCGCAACTTTATCACAACCTCTTGTTTGTGGTTTATCTTTTTTGTTTCAAGCACAAAGATGTGTGTTGCCGAGCCAATATATTTCTTTTCTGCCGGTGTGATGTCCTGTCGCTTTATTGGTGTAATGGCGCATATTTTTACAGGGTCGTCAGAGCTCACCTCATAGTTGTTCTTGTTGCATAGCGTGTTCTTGTCGATGAGCATGCCTCCGAGGTCAACAGCAAGAGCCAAACGAATGTCTCCCGAGTTAGGATCGGCCTCCATGTTCTCAACGCGTGTTATCTGCGAGCCTTGTCCGCGCACAGGCTGGAATCGCCCTCTTATGGCATCGTTGCGTAGAAGCAACGAGTAGTGGGGATGGTAAATGGGAGCTGCCTCAAAAAGGCACATCTGCTCGAAGCCAGGCAGATTGTTAAACTGTGCGAACGTGCTGTAGTTCTGGTCTTTTGTCAGTCGAGCCATGTTGGCGTTGCTTCCCACCACAATGATGTAGTAGGGGCGTTGCCCGTTGTAGGCCAGTCCTTTAGACGGACTGTTGTATGGGTAATAGAGTCCGTTGTAGCTGCTGTTCATCTTTATCACAAGCATGGCCTTGTTTTTTACGCTTGTTTTGAAAACAGCGTTTGTCATGCCTTGTGCTTCTGCAAACACCTTTTGTGGGTTTACGCCTTGCATGGCTCGTGTAGAGTAGATCATGTCGGTCACCAATATGGACAGGTCGTCTTGTGAGGTGTTGTTGAGAATGGTGTCGAAGATCCGTGCAAAGTCGGTGTAGGAAGCGTCCCCCAAACCCTTTGTCGCTTCAAAGATGTTGTTGTCGGCAATGAAGCTGCTTAGACCTTTAGGGTATGGGGTTATGGTGCTGTTGACGACAAAGATCTTGCCGTCACCACCTTCTGATGGCATGCTGTTAAGCAGCTTTACAATGGCTGCCTTAAACCGTCCGTCGCCCTGAGGCGCGTCATACGCCGTCATGCTTCCTGAACGCTCAAGATAGAAATTGACCTTGATGTGGTTGCTTGCTCCTACGCCCGTAAACATTATCTCCAAGGGCGGACGTCGTTGGGCGAACATGTCGCTTATGTAAGCCTTCACCTTTTCTGTGTCCATGCTGTCGCCGTTGTAAAACTCGCTCATCTTTGCCTTGTGGCTGTCTATGAACGAGGTTATGCGTGCCCAGTCGGCATTGTCGATGGTTGCGTCTTCTGCCGCCAGCTCCACGAGCATGCGGTCGAAGGTGTTATGTGTTTCGTCCGTGCAAGCCGCCAATGTTATTGTTGTGGCAGCTATTGCACCGGCAAGAATGGTTCTAATTGTTTTGTTCATGAACGTTAGACGTTGTGTTTGGTCTTTTTGTTGCGTTGTGTTAAACAACATGATGCAAAAATACAAAAAATATTTTAATTATGTGCTCAAAATCAATATATTTGACCTTGTTGTCTGTTATTTTTGTTCTTCTTCTGTTGTCTGCTTCTTAAGCCGAAACGTGTTGTCAGTCAGTCCATTGTTCCTCAAGCGCGTGCCATATATTGTATCTCGTTTCTGGAGAGACGCTTTCCATCTGTTTGAAAATGCCAGCGGTGGAGGTGCGATGCGACAGCTGTTCATACGGGCATAGTTTCTTCTGTTTCTCATATCCTGAAGCAAGAGCGTGGGCTGCAATGTCGCTTTCCAGCTCAAGACACAGGGGGCGTATGATGGTAAGAGGCATCTTGTCCAACTTATAGGTTGGCGGCATGGATGAGAACTGGCCATGAAACATGAGGTTCATGATTGCCGTGTGCATGATGTCGTCGTTATGGTGGCCTAAGGCCAGTTTGTTGCACCCAATGGCTTGTGCCAACTCAAAGATGGCTTTACGTCGATACCATGAGCAGAGGAAGCACGGACTCTTTCTTCGGTCTGTCTGAGGGTCAAACTCGGTCTCCAGAATGTGCAATTTCACCCCAAGGTTTTCTGAAAACTTCTGTAGGTAAGAGCTGTCCGACTCGTAACTGATGTTGCGCATGCGTACATGCACAGCTTCTACCTCAAACCGTGGTTTGAAGATGCGGCTTCTCTTGGCAAGCGCTTCAAGCAGAAAAAGCGAGTCTTTTCCTCCTGACAGGGCCACGAGCACCCTGTCGCCGTCTTCAATCAGCTGGTAGGTGGTCAGCGCTCTGCGGAATCGTTTCTCTAACCGTTTTTCTATGGTTTTGTCTCTGTCTTTTTCTGTTGCTTTCTCTGTCTCTTCCATTGAACTAAAATGTTATTTAAGAAACGCCAACCATACGGCGCCGACAAGCAGTACGAAAGCCAGAATGTGGTTCCATTGCAACTGCTGGTTTTGAAACATCACGTTGGCAATAATCACGAACACGGTGAGGCTTATGCATTCTTGTATCACTTTCAATTGTATGAGTGAGAACGGGCCGCCGTTTCCCATGAAGCCTATTCGGTTGGCAGGCACCTGACAGCAATATTCGAAGAAGGCAATGCCCCATGAAAAGGCAATGATGCCTATTAACGGCCATGAAGCCGTTGTCCCGTTTTGTTGCAGACGCAAGTGGCCGTACCACGCCAGCGTCATGAAGATGTTGCTCAAGATGAGCAACAGAATGGTGTAAATTGCGTTCATATCTCTCTGTTCTTATCTTCTTATCTTATCTTTTCTTTTCTTTTATGTTTTTGTTATCTTTTATCTTCTCTTGATTCTTTATTTTGCCGGGGTGTAAACATTAAAAGTCTCCCACAGATTTTTCACAGTCCTTCAGATCTCTCTTTACGTTTACATGTCATAAAGATCTGTGGTTAGATGTGTAATCTGTGGGAGCTTTAAGCCTATTTAATTATGCTTTTTCTTACTTTTTCTCCTTTTCCCTTACTTTTTTCCCATCAACATCTTGTCCATGTTGTAAGCAGCTTTTCTGCCGTCGCCCATGGCAAGGATAACGGTTGCTCCGCCGCGTACGATGTCACCACCTGCAAACAGCTCAGGACGAGAGCTTTGCATTTGGTCATTCACGGCTATAGTGTTCTTTCGACCCAGCTCGAGTCCGGGGATTGATTTGGGAACCAGTGGGTTAGGTGACACGCCCACAGCCACCACGACAAAGTCGGCGTCAACGGTCACAGTCTTTCCTTCTACTGGAACCGGACTGCGGCGGCCTGATGCGTCGGGCTCTCCAAGCTCCATCACCTGCAAGACAGCTTGCTTCACGGCGCCGTTCTCATCGGCAATGTATCTTATTGGATTATGCAGAGTGAGGAATTTTATTCCTTCCTCCTTAGCATGCTTCACCTCCTCCAGACGAGCAGGCATCTCCTGTTCAGAGCGACGGTAAACGAGTGTCACGTCGCCGCCAAGGCGTTTGGCTGTGCGGCACGAGTCCATGGCTGTGTTTCCACCTCCCACGACGAGCACATGGTGTCCAGGGTTTATGGGCGTGTCGGTGTGTGGGTTGGCTGCATCCATGAGGTTCACGCGTGTGAGATATTCGTTTGATGACATGATGTTAAGGCTGTTTTCACCAGGAATGTCCATGAAGCGTGGCAGACCTGCTCCAGAACCCACGAAGATGCCTTTAAAACCTTGCTGCTCAAGCTCTTCAACTGATATGGTCTTGCCAACAATGCAGTCGGTCACAAAGTTTACGCCCATCTTTCTCAGGTTTTCAATCTCCACATCCACGATGCGGTTTGGCAAGCGGAATTCTGGAATGCCATATTTCAGCACACCGCCAATCTCGTGCAGCGCCTCAAACACGGTTACCTCGTAACCCTTCTTTGCCATGTCGCCAGCAACGCTCAATCCCGAAGGGCCGGAGCCCACCACAGCCACTTTTATGCCGTTGCTTGGAGCTACCTCTGGTACAGAAGCCATGCCGCTCTCACGCTCAAAGTCGGCCGCGAAACGCTCAAGATAACCAATGGCCACGGCCTTGCCGCTCATCTTCAGGTGCACACAACGGCTCTCACATTGCTTCTCCTGTGGACACACACGTCCGCACACGGCAGGCAGAGCCGATGTGTCTTTGAGCACCTTGGCTGCGGCCAGGAACTGTCCTCGCTCAATGTTCTTGATAAACGACGGAATGTTTACGCCCACGGGGCACCCCTCTACACAGGCTGGCTTGGCGCAGTCGAGACAGCGGTGTGCTTCTCTTACGGCCATCTCTCGTGTCAGGCCACAGTTCACCTCTTCTGTGCGTGTCGTGGCACGGTATGCCGGGTCGAGCTCAGGCATCGTCACTCGCTCTATTTGTGCTCGCTCCTTGGGCTTCATGGCTGATCTCAGTTCCTTGCGCCAGTCGGCGTCGCGGTCCGTAAGGGTCTTTATGTCGTCGTCTGTCGGCTCCACGTCCATGGTTGGTCGTGCGGCACCAGTTTGGGCCTTGTCGGCATGGCACAGCGAGGCGAGGTGTTCTTCAAAATGGTTCATCTCGTCGCGCTCAGCCTGTTTGAAGGTTCCCATGCGTTTAAACATCTCGTCCCAGTCGACAAGACTTCCGTCAAACTCGGGGCCGTCAATGCATACGAATCGTGTCTTTCCGCCAATGGTCAGTCGGCAAGCGCCACACATGCCTGTGCCGTCTACCATGATGGTGTTGAGCGACACCTCGCTCGGTATGTTGTGCTTCTGTGCCAATAGCGAGCAAAACTTCATCATGATGGGTGGGCCTATAGCAAAAATTTTGTCCACATGTTCCTGCTGCACCCATTGTTCAATGCCCTCTGTCACGAGACCTTTCTGTCCATAAGAGCCGTCGTCGGTCATTACTGTCAGCCCATCGCTGCTTTCGCGCACCTCATCCTCCAAGATAACGAGGTCCTTGCTTCTTCCTGCAATGACAGACAGCACACGGTTTCCGGCAGCCTTGAGCGCACGCACAATGGGCAGCATTGGAGCCACGCCCACGCCGCCTCCTGCACACACCACGGTACCGAAGTTTTCGATGTGAGTGGGGTTTCCCAACGGTCCTACCACGTCAGCCAGGCAGTCGCCTTGCTGCATGTCGCACAGTTTTGTCGATGATAGGCCCACCTTCTGCACAACGATGGTTATCGTTCCTTTCTCAGGGTCGGCGTCGGCTATTGTTAAAGGCACGCGCTCTCCGCCTTCGGCTATTCTGACAATGACAAAATTGCCTGCCTTGCGGCTGCGTGCTATCAGCGGTGCTTTTATCTCGAAGAGAAACACCTTCTCAGAAAACTGTTTCTTAAATGTTATTGTATACATGTGCTGTCTGTTTTTAGTTAGGTAATATATGAAAAAAGTTGACAAACATGCAAGTTGGCAAGTTCTTGCCTATGCAAAAAACTTGTCAACTTGTGTATTTGTCAACTTTATTAGAAATTCTTGTCGTCGATCATGTCGAAGCCGCAGTAGGGCACAAGCACCTTCGGCACGCGAATGCCTTCAGGTGTCTGGTTGTTCTCCAAGATGGCGGCCACGATGCGGGGCAGAGCGAGTGCTGAGCCGTTGAGGGTGTGGCAGAGCTCAATCTTCTTTGTTTCGCTGTTGCGATAACGGCAATGTAGGCGGTTGGCCTGATAGCTCTCGAAGTTGCTTACAGACGAAACCTCGAGCCAACGCTTTTGTGCGGCGCTCCATACCTCAAAGTCGTAGCAGATGGCAGATGTGAAGCTCATGTCGCCGCCGCAGAGGCGCAGAATGTGATAAGGAAGCTCCAGCTTCTGGCAGAGACCTTCAACATGTGCAAGCATCTCGTTGAGCGACTCGTAAGAGTGTTCGGGCTTGTCTATGCGCACAATCTCGACCTTGTCAAACTGGTGCAGACGGTTCAGACCGCGCACGTCCTTGCCATAGCTGCCTGCCTCGCGACGGAAGCAAGCCGAGTAGGCACAACGCTTGATGGGGAGGTCTTTCTCGTCCAGAATCTCATCGCGGAAGATGTTGGTCACAGGCACCTCTGCTGTAGGGATGAGGTAGAGGTTGTCAAGGTTGCAATGATACATTTGGCCCTCCTTGTCGGGGAGCTGTCCTGTGCCGTAGCCAGATGCTTCGTTCACCACGAACGGCGGCTGCACCTCAAGGTATCCGCTCTTGCGTGCCTCATCAAGGAAGAATGCCTCAAGAGCGCGCTGGAAACGTGCCATCTTACCGATGTAAAGCGGGAATCCGGCGCCTGTGATCTTTACACCCAGGTCAAAGTCGATGAGACCCCATTTCTTGCATAGGTCCCAATGACACATTGCATCCTCTGGCAGATCCGGAATGACGCCACCTTCTTTAACCACAACGTTGTCGCTGGCGTCCTTGCCCTCGGGCACGTCATCGTTAGGTATGTTAGGTATGGTGTAGAGCACGGAAAGCAGCTCTTTCTCTGCTTCTGCCTTCTCTGTTTCCAGAGCTTTGTTCTTCTCCTTCAAGGCAGCCACCTCAGCTTTTGCTGCATCGGCCTGTTCTTTCTGGCCTTGCTTCATGAGCTGTCCTATCGATGCTGCCATCTTCTTTGCCTCTGACAGGTTGGCGTCGAGCTCCTGTTGTGTTTCGCGACGGTGTTTGTCGATGTCAAGCACCTTCTTTATTGTTTCCTCGGCATTGGGGAAATGCTTTTTGTTCAGACCTTTTATTACGCGTTCGGTCTCTTCGCTGATAAGTTTTAACGTAAGCATATCGAAAAACTTTTTTTTATGTGTTTTGAAAATGTTTCTGTTTCTTTTCGTTTGCAAAGATACAAAAAAAATGTTTATGCCGCACATTTCGGCATAATAATTAATGGCTTTTTGCTAGTGTTTATGTACGCGCCGTATAAAAGCAATAATCCCAGGTCTCTAATGATGAGAGGCCTGGGATATATTGTTGTTTGTTTGGAATAAGATGTGTTTATTTTTGTTATGCTTCTGCTTCAGGTATTACAGAAACTGTGCTCTTGTCATAACGGCCTTTGTGGAAGTTTACCACACCGTCAACGAGAGCATACAGGGTGTCGTCCTTGCCGATACCCACGTTCTTACCAGGGTTGTGCTTTGTGCCGCGCTGGCGAACGATGATGTTGCCGGCGACACACTTCTGGCCACCCCAGATCTTAACACCTAATCTTTGAGAAGCTGATTCACGTCCGTTCTTAGAACTACCTACACCTTTTTTATGTGCCATTTCTTGTTCCTCCTGAATTTAAGCGATTACTTCTTTAATTTTAACTTCTGTGAACTGTGCGCGATGACCGTTCTTCTTACGGTAATCCTTTCTGCGCTTCATCTTGAAGACGATGACCTTGTCACCCTTTACGAGAGGGCTGACAACCTCACAGACAACTTTTGCGCCTTCTACGGTGGGTGCGCCTACCTGTACTGAACCTTCTTTGTCGACAAGCAGTACCTTGTCGAACTCAACAGCCTGACCCTCAGCCACATCCTTGATGTGGTTAACGAAGAGCTTTTTGCCCTCCTCTGCCTTAAACTGCTGACCGTTAATTTCTACAATTGCGTACATTTTTTTATTAATAAACGGTTGCTCCGCGAGGCGACTTGCGTCGTGCAAATGCTTTTCTGAGCCTCCACGGAATAAAATCGGATGCAAAATTACAAAAAGTTTTCTGTATATATATTATGTATTGTGTGCTGTTTATGTTTATTTAAGACAGTTTAACAACAGCTATTGCTTTTGTCAGCTTTTTTCTCAGCATCCTCAGCAGGAGCGGCATTCACGTCAGGATTGGCCTTCTCTTCAAGATTGGCAGAAGCGGCTTTGAATGTCAATTTGTCAGCATCGGGGTCTTTGTCAACGACGATGGTAGAGCCTTGAGCCACGTTGCCGCCAAGAAGCAGTTCGCAGAGGCCGTCCTCAACATACGTTTGCAGAGCGCGTTTTAGTGGGCGTGCTCCAAACTGTACGTCGTAGCCCTTTTTTCCAACCCATTTCATGGCTTCCTCGCTCACGGTCATGTTGTAGCCCATGAGAGCCACGCGGTGTTGCAGCTTGGCTGTCTCCATGTTTACGATCTGCATGAGAGCCTCGCGGTCGAGCTGGTCGAACATAATGATGTCGTCGAGACGGTTCAGAAACTCGGGCGCAAACTGTCGGCTCAGACTCTTCTGTATGATGGAGCGTGCCCGTTGGCGGTCGCTTTCGTCCAATCCTAAGGCAGAGTTGTCTGAGGCACCGAAGCCAATGCCGCGTCCGAAATCTTTGAGCTGGCGCGTGCCCGTGTTGGAGGTCATGATAATTATGGTGTTGCGGAAGTCGACAAGGCGTCCGTTGCCGTCGGTCAGCCGTCCCTCGTCAAACACCTGCAGCAAGAGGTTGAACACGCTGCTGTGGGCCTTCTCTATCTCGTCGAGCAGAACGATAGAGTAGGGCTTGCGACGCACCTTCTCCGTGAGCTGTCCTCCCTCGTCATAGCCCACATATCCCGGAGGGGCGCCGATCAGACGTGAGGTGTTAAACTGTTCCGAATATTCACTCATGTCGACCCTTATGAGGTCAGCCTCTGAACCAAACATCTGCTCAGCCAGCTTTTTTGTGAGGTAGGTCTTGCCAACGCCTGTCGGGCCGAGGAACATGAACACGCCGATGGGGCGATGGGGGTCTTTCAAGCCTATACGGTTGCGCTGTATGGCTTTCACCATCTTGTCTATGGCTTTGTCCTGTCCCACCACAGCATGGCGTAGCTCCGTGCCGAGGTTTCGCAGACGCTCTCCCTCGCTCTGGGCAACGCGTTGCACGGGCACACCGCTCATGGTTGCCACGACGTCGGCAATGGCGTCGGCGTCCACAATCTCGCGCTTGGCGCTCTCTCCGCGTGCCCACTTGTCGTTGAGCACCTTCAGTTCCTCCTGCAGGCGTGTTTGGCGGTCGCGGTGGGCGGCAGCCTGCTCATAGTCTTGGGCCTTCACGGCAGCGTCTTTGAGGGCTTTCACCTTCTCAATGTCCTTCTCTTTGCTCACAATCTCAGGCGGCACGGAAGCATGGCGCAGGCGCACCTTGGCACCTGCTTCGTCCATGGCGTCAATGGCCTTGTCGGGGAATGCACGTCCTCCTACATAACGTGCTGTGAGGCTCACGCAGGCGTCTAAAGCTTCTGGTGTGTAGGTCACATGGTGGAACTGCTCGTAGCGGTCGCGTATGTTGTTCAGTATGGTGCGTGTCTCCTCTTCTGTGGTTGCTTCCACCAGTACCTTTTGGAAGCGGCGTTCAAGGGCACCATCCTTCTCTATGCTGTTACGATATTCGTCAAGCGTTGTAGCACCTATACATTGGAACTTGCCTCTTGCCAGGGCGGGCTTCATGATGTTGGCGGCATCCATGGATCCTGGCGTGCTTCCGGCGCCTATTATGGTGTGGATCTCGTCGATGAAGACAATGATGTCCGGATTTTGCTCAATCTCGCCAAGGAGGGTCTGTATGCGCTCCTCGAACTGTCCGCGATACTTTGTTCCAGCCACAATGCTCGTCATGTTAAGACTCACGATGCGCTTGCCAAAGAGAACGGGCGATGTGCGCTTCTGGGCGATCAACTGTGCCAGTCCTTCCACGATGGCGCTCTTGCCTACGCCAGGGTCTCCAATGAGTATGGGGTTGTTCTTTTTGCGTCGGCACAAGATCTCCGACACGCGCATGATTTCCCTCTCGCGTCCCACCACGGGGTCGAGCAGCCCGTCGGCAGCAGCCTTTGTGAGGTTGGTAGAGAAGCGGTCGAGCACGGGCGTGGTCGAGTTGACAGCGCTGTCTTGCGACGTTGTGGCTGTCGAGTCTTGTCGAGCCTGTGAGTTTTGTGAAGAATTGGGCTGGTCTGGCACATAGTCTTCGTCGGGAAGCTCCAATCCGTCCGTTACGCTTGTCTTGTGCTGAAACTCGCGCATGGCGTCGTCGTAGCTTATCCCCTCTTCTGCGAGCACGCGTTTGGCCCCGTTCTCTGCCGAGTCGTGCAGAATGGCGAGTATAAGGTGCTCAGGCTCAACCTGAGCCGAGTGTTGTTGGCGTGCCTCAAGAACGGCTAGACGCAGTATGTTTGTTGAGTTTTCGCTCAGCTCCACTGTGTTTATATCGTCCATACCATTTGTGCCGTCAGCAACCTTCTCAAAGGTGTCACGGCGGGTAAGTGGCATTACGCGTCGTTCGAGCTCTGAGCGCACAGCCTCGGGCTTTACGTTTTTGTCGTAAAGTAGCGTGTATATTGGTTTCGTGCCGCTTTTCATGATGCCGAGCAACAAATGTTCGGGCTTAACGTCTTTGCTGTCGGTACGTTGAGCCTCTTCCTTGCTTTGCATCAGAATGTCTGACACTTTCTTTGAAAACTGGTTTGTCATTCTTTTTCTCCTTGTGTGTTGTTAAACCTTTACGTCCAGACTTTCTTTCTCTCTGTTCTCTTTTCTCCTTTTTTTTTTAATTCACAGTCTGGCCAAATGTCCTGCGTCTTTGACACAGTTAGTCTTAATGTATAAAGCAAAAGGTGTGCCAACTGGCGCCATCCGTTTTTTTTGTCTTTACCCCTTTATCTTTTTTCTTAGTTTTATCTATTTGGTGTAAAACTCAATAAGCTTTCTAAGCGCTCTTTGGCACACGGGGCAGAAATCGGGCGTTTGGTTTGAGCGCATGCGGCAGTCGTGAGTCGGTCTGTAGACCCCTTTCAGGCTGTAGCCGGCGCCTTCAAACACGCCGACCTTCTGAGCGTAACGTTTGGTGTCGGGTGTGGGCACGGGCGTGTTGCTGTCGATCATGTCCTGCCATTTTCTCTCAAACTGGGTGAGCGTTGTGAGGTTTGGCTCCCATGGTTCGACGTCGTGTGGATACATCGGAATGGCCTCTTGCTCATAAGCATACTCGTCCCCCAGTCCGGCGAAGCTGTGGCCAAATTCGTGCACTACCACAGGCTTGAACATGGGGTGGTGGGCCATAGCGAGGTTATAAGAGTTGAGAATGCCTCCACCGCCATACTCGGACGTGTTCACCAACACGATAATGTGTTCGTAAGGAGTGCCTGCCAGCAGGTCGTGCATGGCCTTGAGGTTGAGGGTGGTGAGGTAACGGTCGCTGTAGAACGTGTCAAAGTGGCTGCCTAAGGCTGTGTTGCGCCAGATGCCTTTTGACGGCTCGCTTGTGCCGCTCTCCATTGAAGATGCTTCCACAGCCACTACGTTGAAGCGGTCTTTCATACTTTTGAACGGCTCGTGTGCGAACAGGGCTTCTGTGGCTGCCTTCGCGTCTTTTATGAATGTGGTCATCTCGCTCGTTGTGTAGCCCTCGGCAAGAAACGCGATGTTTATGCATCGCGAGGTATCGGCTGCTTGCACGAGCGTGGTGTAAGGTGTCACGTTGCTGAAGCCTATGTGACGGATCAGAATGTCAGATGGCACAACGGTGTGTGTGAGCGTTGTCGTCACCTCGCGTCGGTTGGAGCGCAGGTCAATGGTCACGTCAACGGTGTCTTTTGGCATGGGCACAAGAAACACGTTCTCAAAAGAGCGGTCTGTTGTCTTTGCCTCGTCGTAGGTAAGCCATTCCTGAAAGAGGGTGGAGAACGAGTTGCGGTAGATAATGCGCTTTGTCTTATGGTCGTGCACGGTTATCTGTCCGTTTCCCTCCACAGGCAACTCTTCCAGATGATTGTGCTTGCCGTGCCATCGTGGCATGAGGTTAAGCTTGTCAACATAGATGTGCTGTCTTGAAGCGTTGCCGGCAAAGGTGTAGTCGATACGCAGTGTGCTGTCACAGAACCATTTGTGAAACTCTGACGCCTCGCTCTTGTCTTCCGTGTCTATGTTGAGCTTTTTTGTGGTGCAGGCCTCCGTGTTCGTTTTAATCTCAACGTTTATGTTGTCACGCAGATTATTTGCTTTGCCGGTGTTTACAAGGCAGAGCAAAGCGCCAATGATAATGTTTGTTCTTATCGTAAATTTAAAGTTGAAATATGTTTTTAATGCTCGCTTTATCATGCTTTGTAAGAATTTTGATTTTTTTTATTTCGTTTTTTTTAAATTGTTGCTCCAGCTGGTACAGTCTTGATCTTTTGATTTTGCGCCGAGCGCAAAACTCAAAACTCCTTCATCAGCTCCCGTATGTAAGGTCTCTCCCAATCGCTCTCATGGTGCCGTTCTTTTCCGTGAAGCAGAAGGTCAGCGTCGAGCAATACCAAACCGTTGGCCCGGTTTTCGCGAGAGTCGCCACATTGGGCCTCAATGTCTTTGAGCACCTCTTTCACCTCGTCTGCTGATAGGGTGGTGAGAGCTGTGGCTATGCAGTTGGCAAACTTGCGTGGCGGTTCGCCGTTTTTCGTTTCACGGAACAGCTGACCTATGGGGGCTGTGAGTATGGTTCGCGAGAAGTGCACCTCTTTGAAGGTTCGTTCTACCAGCTTTTTAGCTTTTGTTATGTTGTCGGCGCAAGGCGAGTTGGAACCCAACGCTATTATTATTCTCGTTTGTATCATGTTACAAATGTACGAATATATTTTTATCCATACAAGTAATCACTTGAGATAAAGGCACAAAAAAACCGCCAGAACTAAGTTCCAGCGGTTAATCTCTCATTTTTTCAGTTCGAGCTTAGCAGTTGTTCGCTGCTGAGTGGCTGATTACTGCTGAGCAGCAGCTGTGTCCTGAGCAGCTGTGTCCTGAGCGGCTGTGTCGTTCAGAGCAACTGAGTCAGAATCGTTGTTAGCTGCGGGAGCAGCTGTTTTGTTACCACATGATGCGAATGAGATAGCTGCGATAGCTACGAACATTAAAACTAATTTCTTCATTTTCTTTGCTTTTTAAATCTGTAAAACAATCATTTGTTTATTAAAACGTTGCAAAGGTAAGTATTTTTTCAATACGGCGATAATGTTTTAAGACTTTTTTTTGCGTGTTTTTGTAACTTTTTTGTAAAGTGTTGAAAATCAATAGTATACAAAAGTATAATAAATGTTAACGCACACAACGCCCTTTCTCCTTTGTCTTAAATTAACTCAATTCTCTTGTTTCTTAAATATGTGAAACCGTTGACAAGCGAACAATTGACGAGCTGGCAAGGAGATCAGAGCCTCTGTTTCGCATGTTTTTTCATGTTTTTCTTGTGTGTACGCCCAATTTCTATTACCTTTGTAGCAAGCTTTGAGTTCTTAGAACCTGCGTTGACGTGATGTATCTGTGTGGTTGGCGGTCTCAAGCGGTAAACATTTTTATACCTATTTATATATAATAATGATAGACAGTTCTGTTTTTCAAGGAAAGAAAGCAAGTTATTATACCCTCGGATGCAAGCTCAACTTCTCCGAAACCTCAACCTTTGGTCAAATGCTCCAACAGCTTGGCGTCAGCACGGCAGATGAAGACGAGAAAGCCGATATATGTCTTATAAACACCTGCTCCGTGACCGATGTGGCAGACCACAAATGCCGTCAGGCCATACACAAGATGGTGCGCAACAACCCCGGGGCGCTCATGGTCGTCACAGGTTGTTACGCCCAGCTTGAGCCAGCAAAGGTGAGCGCCATTGAAGGGGTTGACCTTGTGCTGGGATCTAACGAGAAGGCCAACCTCATACAGTTTCTTAACGACGCATGGATGGAGAAACAGGCTGCCGGCAAGGATAGCAGCGACGGCTTGCATCGCCATTTTTCCGTAAAGACCAAGGACATTCGCTCGTTCTCAAAATCGTGCTCCAGGGGCAACCGCACACGCTTCTTTTTGAAGGTGCAAGACGGCTGTGACCATTTCTGCACCTATTGCACCATTCCCTTTGCCCGTGGCTTCTCGCGCAATGCTCCCATAAGCGAACTTGTGGAGCAGGCGCGTCAGGCTGCAGCTGAAGGTGGTAAGGAGATTGTGCTCACGGGTGTCAACATTGGCGACTTCGGCAAGACCACAGGCGAGAGCTTTCTTGACCTTGTCAAGGCGCTCGATGCCGTGGAGGGCGTGAAGCGTTACCGCATAAGCAGCATGGAGCCTGAGCTTCTGACCGATGAGGTCATAAACTATTGCGCTTCAAGCCGAGCCTTCATGCCCCATTTCCACATCCCTCTTCAAAGCGGTTCCGACGAGGTGTTGCGCCTCATGCACAGACGTTACGACAAGGCGCTCTTCGCCCACAAGATACAGCTTATAAAGGAGAAGATGCCCAATGCCTTTATCGGGGTAGACGTGATGGTGGGGTGCAGGGGCGAGAAGCCGGAGCTTTTTGACGAGTGTTACAGGTTTCTCGACGGGCTCGACGTTACACAGCTTCATGTCTTTCCTTACAGCGAGCGACCTGGCACGGCGGCCTTGCGCATACCCTATACCGTTGACGAGCAGGAGAAGAAGCGCCGCAGCAAGCTTCTGCTCGACATGAGCGACCGGAAGCTTCATGCTTTCTACGAGGCTCACATTGGTCACGACACGGAGGTGCTGTTCGAAAAAGCGACGAGGGGAAAAGCCATGCATGGTTTCACACCCGACTATGTGCGGGTGGAGCTTCCTGCCCGTCTGGCCGACGAGAGTCTTGACAACATGATCGTCAAGGTAAGACTCGCAGGCTTCAACGCCAAGCACGATGCCCTCATGGTGGATGACAATGTGGCAATGGACGTGGTGGAATAAAAACTGCTGCATGCAAAAACAACAAGTGAAAAAAGCATAAGAACAGACAATATGGATTGTAAAACCTCCATCGTAATTCTCAATTGGAACGGCAGCAACATGCTCAAGAAGTTTCTGCCGTCGGTTCTCGCATGCTCTGCCAACGCCGAGGTGGTGGTGGCAGACAACGCATCTACGGACGGCTCGCTCGACTTGCTGCGTAGTAGTTTTCCAGAGGTACGTCTCATCGTGCTCGACCGCAACTATGGTTTTGCTGAGGGCTACAACAAGGCGCTCGAACAGGTTAAAGCACAATATTATGTGCTGCTCAACAGCGACGTGGAGGTGGGAGAGGGATGGCTGCAACCCCTTGTGGCCTTCCTCGACAAACATGCCGATTACTGTGCCTGCCAGCCTAAGCTTCGGGCTTATCATGCGCCCGACAGCTTCGAATATGCCGGTGCCTCAGGCGGCTTCTTAGACCGCTACGGCTATCCGTTCTGCCGCGGACGGCTGTTCTCAACGGTTGAGAAAGACGAAGGTCAGTATGACACCATAACCGATGTGTTGTGGGCCACGGGTGCCTGTCTGGTGATACGCAGCGATGACTACTGGCGTGCTGGCGGTCTCGATGCGCGGTTCTTCGCTCACAACGAGGAGATAGACCTGTGCTGGCGTCTTAGGCTTGCCGGGCGACGCATAGCCTGTGTGCCTGAGAGCACCGTGTGGCATGTGGGCGGCGGCACGTTGCCAAAGAGCAACCCCATGAAGACCTATCTCAACTTCCGCAACAACCTCACCATGCTCTATAAAAACCTGTCTGAGCAGGAGCTGAAAAAGGTCATGCGTGTAAGGCGTGTGCTCGATTATGTGGCTGCTCTTCAGATGCTTCTTACGGGAAAGCCAGGGGAAATGAAGGCGGTGATAAAGGCTCGCCGCGATTTTGCCAAGTGGAAGCCTCTTTTCCGTCAAGACCGACTGCTCATTCAGAACTCGCGGAAGGTTGACCGCATAGCAGAAATATATCCCGGTAGCCTTCTTGCCTGCTATTATCTGAGGGGCAAAAAGCTGTTCTCACAGCTCAAATGGGGGTAGCCGGCTATATTTGCTTTCTGTTGAAGAATCAAGATATTTTTTATACAAAACGGTTATTGTAAACATGTTAACGCTTTTTATACATACGAACTATTTCAGTTATTGGTCATAAAGATATTCTTAAATCATATTCACATCCACATAGCCGTGCATCACGGCGTAGATGGTGAGGGCCGAGAGGTTGTGGATGTTGAGCTTGTCCATGATGTGTTTGCGGTGAGACACGACCGTGGAGAGGCTGATGCAGAGGGCGTTGGCTATCTCCTTGTTGGTCTTGCCGTAGGCTATGTGGGAGAGTACCTCTATCTCGCGTGAGCTTAGAAGCGTGGGGCTGTCGGAGACTGACGGCTGCAGGCTTTGCGGCGGCAGGTTGCGGCCGTGGGCGTGGGCATGCTGCTCAAGGATGAGAAGGTCTTTTATAAACTTGTCCTCGCTCTGGCTGGTGCAGAGGCTGTGGAAGCCAGTCAATTGGGTAGCATCGGAGGTGGAGGTGGTGAGCACGATGGTCTTGTGGCGATGTGTTGAGAAGAACGCCATGTCTTGAAGCACGATGGTGGTGTTGGCGAAGAAATGGAAATAGGTATCGGGTGCGTTGGCATGAAGCTCTGCCATGGTGCCGAAGGTGTCGATGTGCATCATGGGCATGACCGTCGACAGAATCTGCTTGAGACCTATGGCGGCAAGAATGTTGCCATCGATGATGGCCACTTTCATTAACGGCTGTTTTCCTGTGGGTTGCAAAACGTGGAGAGTATTGGGTGAGAGTTTCTTAAAGCTTGACCATCGAGATGTCAACCAGATTATTCACGATGGCGTAGATGGTGAGGCCTGCCGCGCTGTGGATCTGCAGCTTGCGGGCTATGTTGCGGCGGTGGGTTATGACCGTGTTGGTCGATATGCAGAGGTGGTCGGCAATCTGCTTGTTTGACATTCCCTGTACGAGCGCCACGATGACCTCTTTCTCGCGTTCGCCAAGGAGCTCGCTGCCTTCGGCCGACTTCTGCAACATGCCTGATATCTTCATGCCTATGCCGCCTTTCCTGTTTTTTTCTTCTATCTGCCGTATGGCGGGTATGAAGAAATATTCTTCTACCTCGGCGTGCAGACGGAGCCAGTCTTCGTTGTTGTAGATGTCGTAGAGCGTGGCTGAGAGCTTGTTGTTGTGCAGACCGTCGGAAGGAAGATACTTGATGATGATGCTCTTGAGCTCGTAGAGCTTGTCGGTTTCCTGGCCGTGGTACTTCGAGTAGGTGTCGATGTCGTAGGCAGGGTCAGGTGTGCCGTTCATGAGCTGCTCCACATAGGGGAAGACGTTTTTCTCCTCATACTTCATGTGTGAGGTTATGGAGTGGGAGTATTGGTCGTAGAGCTTCATGATGAGCTTTCCGAGGTTGTTGGTGGGGTCTATGGCGTCGTTGAGCTCTTTGCGTATGAAGGGCAGCTGAAAGCCGGTATAATAGTCGTGGCTTGCCTTGAGATAGCGCAGCAGGGTTGGCAGGGAGAGGTTCAGGGACGATATGTCGGGCCGCTCGCCGTTTATGGTGTAGTTGACCACGGCAAGGAAGGTTGTGGTGTCGACCTGCTGCTCTTCGCACACCTGGCTGACGGTCTTGTCGCCGAAGCCGAGGCTTATGCCGAAGCATCCCAGGCTCTGCAACACGTTATAGTTGTCCTTGATGAGGGTTATCATCTTGTCGTCGGCCTCATAAATTTTCTGCTGTCTCATATCTCGTGATGTTTCTTTGACGTTCGAAAAAAATATGCTCAAGTTTCCGCAAGTGAAAGACATGCGAAAACTTGAGATAAATTAAAAACTGTTCTTATTTCTTTGTTCTGTCAACATGCTGCGGCAGATGGAACTCGTATGAACGGTCGAACACCTGTTTCACCTTGTTGATCTCAAGGAAGGTCGTGCCGCCGCTCTCGCCGAAGCTGCCGCTGAGGTAGGCAATCTTGTCGTCGAGCTTGATGTAGCGCTTCATGTGCAGCATGCGGAGGGCTGCCATGAACATGTGCTCGGCTGTGGTGTGTTCCTTCTGGTAGATGGGTATGACGCCGAAGCTGAGGTTGAGCCAGCGTTGGGTCTTCTCACGGTAGCAGATGGCGAGCACAGGGCTGGGGCCTCTGAACGATGCGAGGTTGCGTGCTGTCTCGCCCGTCTCGCTGTCGGTAATGATGCCTGCCACGCCGAGCTTGCGTGTGGCCTCGATGGCTGCGTGGGCGAGAAACTCTTTCTGCGTGCAGCGCTCGTTCATGGGTATGTCCATGTTGAACAGCTTGGCACGGTCTTTCTCTGCCTGCTCGGCTATGGCTGCCATGGTCTGCACGGCTTCGAGCGGATATTTGCCCGATGCTGTCTCGCCGCTGAGCATGAGGGCGTCGGTATAAGAGTAGATGGCGTTGGCGATGTCGGTAACCTCGGCGCGTGTGGGGCGCGGGTTCTTGATCATGGTGTGGAGCATCTGTGTTGCCACGATCACGGGCTTGTGCTTCATGACACACTTGCGTATGATCTGGCGCTGGATGCCGGGAATCTGCTCTATGGGTACCTCTATGCCGAGGTCGCCACGGGCGATCATGATGCCGTAAGAGGCGTCTATGATCTCGTCAATGTTGTCGACGCCCTCCTGGTTCTCGATCTTTGAGATGATCTTGATGTCGCTATGGTGCTCGTCAAGGATGTCTTGCACGGCCTTTACGTCGGCGGCAGAGCGCACGAACGAGTGGGCAATGAAATCGATGTCTTGCTCTATGGCGAGCAGAATGTTGTCGTGGTCTTTCTTCGTGATGGCCGGCAGGTCGATGTGCTCACCCGGCACGTTCACGCTCTTGTGGGCGCCGAGCACGCCGTCGTTCTGCACCTCGGCTATGACCATCGGGCCGTCGCAGCCTGTTACCTTCATGTCGATCTCGCCGTCGTCGAACAGGATGTCGTCGCCCACCTTCACGTCCTTGGCAAAGTCGGGGTACGACACGTTCAGAATGTCGTGGGTAGAGTTGATCTCGGGACGGCCGAAAATGCGCACGGTGTCGCCAGCCTTATATTCGATGGGTTCTTCCACGCCTGTTGTGCGCACCTCGGGACCCTTGGTGTCGATCATGAGGGCGAGGTGTGGCGACACCTCACGCACGTTCTTTATGATGTTCTTTATGCCGTCGGGTGTTGCGTGGGCTGTGTTCATGCGCACCACATTCACTCCGGCAAAGAACAACTTGCGGATGAACTCTTTATCACATTTTCTATCGCTAATTGAAGCAACGATCTTGGTCTGTTTCATAGTTTTTATATCCTGACGCTAATTTAATTGTCTTTTTTGCGGTTTAAATTGCAGCTTAATTTACGCTTGAATTGCGGCTTGATTTGCAGCTTGAATTGCGGTTTAAATTGCAGTTTAAACAAAACTTACGTTTTCCTATGCAAAGTTATAGCTTTTATCCGAATTATGCAAAATTTTTTCGCAATGTTCGTTATAGTTGTTGTTTACATCGTGTGGAAGCGTCAGTCGACAATCATGGAAAGCGAGATGCGGTTGCGCTTGCGGTCCACGCCCGTTACCTTGACCATGACCTGCTGATGGAGCTTCACGGCGTCGAGAGGCGAGGCCACGAAGCGCTTGCTGAGCTGCGAGACGTGCACAAGGCCGTCTTGGTGGACGCCAATGTTGACGAAGGCACCAAAGTTGGTTATGTTGGTTACGATGCCAGGCAGGACCATTCCCTCGGCAAGGTCGTCGACGGTAGACACGCGCTCGTCGAAACGGAACGCCTCAAGTTTTTCTCGCGGGTCGCGTCCGGGCTTGTTGAGCTCCTGCATGATGTCGAGCAGGGTTGGTGTTCCCACCTCGGCTGTGGCGTAACGCTTTATGTCGATGGTCTTCTGCTTGTCCTTGTCGGCAATGAGCTGCGCTACGGAGCAATGGAGGTCGGCAGCCATCTGCTTGACGATGGGGTAGCGCTCGGGGTGCACGGCCGTGTTGTCGAGCGGGTTGGCGGCTCCGGGAATGCGCAGGAAGCCCGCACATTGGGTGAAGGCGTTGTCACCAAGACGCTTCACCTTCTTCAGTTCGGCTCTCGACTTGAACGCTCCGTGCTCGTTGCGGTAGTCAATGATGTTGGCTGCCAAAGCCGGTCCGATGCCGCTGACGTAGCTCAGCAGCATGGCGCTTGCCGTGTTGAGGTTCACGCCCACGGTGTTGACGCAGCTCTCGACGGTCTGCTCCAGGCGTGTGCGGAGCTTTGTCTGGTCAACGTCGTGCTGATACTGTCCCACGCCTATGCTCTTGGGGTCTATCTTTACCAGTTCTGCGAGCGGATCCATCAGTCGGCGGGCAATGCTTATGGCTCCTCTTACCGTGATATCGAGGTCAGGAAACTCTTTTCGTGCCACGTCGGAAGCCGAGTAGACCGATGCTCCGTCCTCGCTCACCACAAAGATGTCGATGTCGCGCCCGAAACTGATGCCTCTCACAAACGCCTCTGTCTCGCGGCTTGCCGTTCCGTTGCCTATGGCTATGGCTTGCGGGCGGAAGCGGTCAGCCATCCTTTTCAGCTGTTCGGCGGCGCGGTTGGCCTCTCTGAATGGGAAGATTGCCTCGTAATGGAGGTATGCACCTTCGGCATTTATGCACGCCACCTTGCAGCCTGTCCTGAAGCCAGGGTCTATGCCCATGACGGCCTTCTGTCCCAAGGGTGCCGAGAGGAGGAGCTGTCGCAGGTTGGTGCTGAACACGTTTATGGCTTCGTCCTCGGCTCTCTCGCGGCCCTCCTTCACAAACTCGTTCTCTATGGATGGGCGTATGAGGCGCTTGTAGGCGTCTTCAGACGCTTCGCGCGTTAGTTTAGAGCAGTCGGTATAACCCTTTGAATAGTACCTTGATGTACGTTCCATAGCGTTGTCGTCGGTCGCGATGTTTATCTTCACCACGCCCTCTTTCTCGGCCCGAAGCATGGCCATGACACGATGCGAGGGACAACGCTTTAGTGGCTCCGAAAACTCGAAATAGTCGGCATATTTTGCACTCTCTTCCTCGTCTTTCTTGCTCTTTACCACCTTCGAGGTGATCATGGCCGTGCGTCTGAACTCGGCTCTTACGGTCTTGCGCGACTCCTCGTTGTTGGCAATGTCTTCGGCCATGATGTCCTGTGCTCCCTTTATGGCGTCGTCTGCCGTAGTCACATCTTTGTTGCAGAACTGGCGTGCGTAGGAGTAGGGGTCGCGGCACGCGCCCAGCATGATGGCTTGGGCAAGAGGCTCCAGGCCGTGCTCGCGTGCCATTTGCGCCCTTGTGCGCTTCTTGGGCTTGTAGGGCAGGTATAGGTCTTCCAGTGTGGCAGCGTCCCAACAACTGACAATCTTTGCTTCGAGCTCGGGTGTTAGCTTGCCTTGAGCTTCGATTGTTGAGAGAATGGTTGCGCGGCGTTTGTTTATGTCTGTAAGCTTGTCGTTGAGATCTTTGATATTTATGATGCTCACCTCGTCGAGAGCCCCCGTGCGCTCCTTTCGGTAGCGTGCTATGAAGGGCACGGTACAGCCTTCAGAGAGCAACGTGAGGGTGTTCTCCACGCCTCGCAGGGGGAGCTGAAGCTCTTTGCTTATGAGGGTTGCTATGGTTGAAAGGTCTGTTGTTTTGCTTTCTGGTGCTTGGGTCGGTTTCTGTTGGGTGGTTTGGGGTGTCTTGTTGTCTGAAATCATTTTGAAAAATAGGTTGTTTGCATTAAATGCTTAAAGCAATACTTTAACCGTGAAAGTATTGCTTTAGATGTTGTAAATAAGTTTGGTAAGCCCTCTCGCTTGCGCTTTGCGGGTGTCTATTCGAGCACACGCAGAGCCGAGAGCAACTCGTTGTTTTCCGATTTTGCTCCTACCGTTATGCGCAGGCAGTCGCGGCAGAGCGTCACCTTTGACCTGTTTCTCACAATTATGCCCTCGTTCACGAGATAGCGGTAAATGCGGTCGGCATCGGTCATTTTGGCAAGGAAGAAGTTGGCGTCAGAATGGAAGACCTGCTTGCACGACGGCAGCATCTTGAACGCCTCCATCATGCGGTTGCGCTCAAGGATGATGGTGCTCACCCATTTGCTCACCTCCATGGCATTTTCGAAAGCTTTGAACGCCTCTTTCTGCGTTAGGATGTTGATGTTGTAAGGATATTTTACCTTATTGAACACATCGATAATCTCCTTGCTTGCAAACGCCATTCCGAGGCGCACGCCAGCCAGCGCCCATGCCTTGCTCATGGTGTTGAGCACAATCATGTTGGGATGGTCTGAAAGCTCGTAGCGGAAGGCGCGACGATGGGTGAAGTCGGAGTAAGCCTCGTCAACCACCACTATGCCTTGGAATGTGTCCAATATTTTTTCAATCTCATCATGGTTCAGGTCGTTTCCCGTGGGGTTGTTGGGCGTGCAGATCCAGATGAGCTTGGTGTGCTCGTCGCACGTCTCCAAAATGCGGTCGGCTTCGATGTCGAAACGGTTGTTGAGCGTAACAGGACGATACTCGATGTCGTTGATGGCAGCACACACCTTATACATGCCATATGTGGGTTCTATGGCCACCACGTTGTCGACGCCAGGCTGGCAGAAGCAACGATAGGCAAGGTCTATGGTCTCGTCGCTGCCGTTGCCGAGGCAAATCTGCTCTTCTTTCACGCCTTTAATGCGTGCTATGACCTTCTTCAGGTCAACCTGCAGGGGGTCTGGATAGCGGTTTAGCGGGGCGTTGTATGGGTTTTCGTTTGCGTCGAGAAACACACGCGCAGCGCGTCCGCTATAGTCGTTACGGGCACAGCTGTAAGGCTCTAATTGCCGGATGTTGGGGCGCAGAAGTTCTGTTAATGGTTTCATATAAAAAATAAAGGGTTGGTGAATGAGGGATGTGTCTATTGGTTGTTGGCAACATCGTTGCAACGCAAGGTCATGGCGTTCTTGTGGGCGAAGAGTTGCTCGTTCTCAGCCATCACCTCCACGGCATGGCCAATGGAACGAATGCCCTGCTCGTCAAGATGTTGGAACGTTATCTTGCGTATGAAGCTGTCGAGGTTTACGCCGCTGTAGGCATCGGCATAGCCGTGTGTTGGAAGCGTGTGGTTGGTGCCGCTGGCATAGTCGCCAGCACTCTCACAGGCATACTTGCCGAGGAATACGCTACCCGCATTCACAACCTTTGACTCAAGAGCTTCATAATGGTCTGTAGCTATGATGAGATGTTCTGGGGCATAGGCGTTGCTAAGATCCATGGCTTCATCGGCATCGCGGACGAGCACAAGCTTGCTGTTTTCCAAGGTTTTGGCTGCGATCTCTTTGCGTGGAAGCGCCTGAAGCTGCGTCTCGACCTCTTTCTGCACGGCGTAGAGCATGGGTTTAGATGTGGAGATGAGGAGCACCTGCGAGTCGACCCCATGCTCGGCTTGAGACAGAAGGTCGGCGGCAACGTAGCGGGGGTTGCTTGTGTCGTCGGCTATGACGCACACCTCAGACGGTCCGGCAGGCATGTCTATGGCCACGTTGCCGAGACTCACATGCTGCTTGGCAGCCATGACATACTGGTTACCGGGACCGAAGATCTTGCTCGCCTTGGGCACGCTCTCTGTGCCGTAGGCCATAGCTCCGATGGCTTGCACGCCACCAATCTTGTAGATGCGGCTTACGCCTGCTATGTGGGCTGCCACGAGGATAGCGGGGTTGACGTGTCCTGTGCTGTCGGGTGGGGTGCAGAGCACAATCTCCTTGCATCCCGCAATCTTGGCTGGCGTGGCGAGCATAAGAACGGTAGAAAAGAGGGGGGCCGTGCCTCCGGGGATGTAGAGACCAACCTTCTCTATGGCCACGCTCTTCTGCCAACACTCTACGCCCGGCGCCGTCTGAACACGGATGGGCCGAAAGGCTTGTGCTTCATGAAACTTGCGTATGTTGTCGTGGGCAAGCATTAAAGCTTGTCTTAAATCGTCGCTTACAAGGTGTTGAGCTTCATGCAGTTCGCTCTCGCTAACCTGTAGCTCGTGTAGCTCTACATGGTCAAACTTCTGTTCGTAGCGTTTAACGGCTTCGTCGCCGTTTGCCCGTATGTCGTTGAGCACCTCGCTCACCGTGGCGTTGAGCTTTGACATGTCGATGTGCGGACGCACAGTTATGGTTTTCCAGTCGGCACGGGCTGGATATTTTATAATGTTCATATTCCTTTTTACGACTTTGTTTACGACTTAAATTAATTTCTAAACTGAGTTTTCGCAAATGCTTGATAAAAGAGATGCAAGCAGTTTCCTTCTCTATAAGGCTGCGAATCTCAAGCAAGCGCGACAGCGCTTACCTCTTTGGGAGAGGTTTCTCCCTTGGAGGTTCCCTTTATCTTGACGGTTTTCTCTTTTGTAGGGGCTTCTTCTCTCCCTTATGTCTTCGTCTGACAAGAAGAGAAGCGGCGGCTTATAGGATCATTTTCTCAATGGGTGTCACGAGAATGCCCTGTGCCCCCAGCTCCTTCAGCTTGCCTATTATCTCCCAGAAGCGCTTCTCGTCAAGCACGGTATGGATAGAACACCAGTCTTTGTCGGCCAATGGAATGATGGTAGGACTCTTGATGCCAGGAAGCACCTCTATGATGTTGTCAATCTGTGCCTTGGGGGCGTTCATCATGACATATTTCTTGTCTGTGGCCGACTGAACAGCCTCAAAACGGAACAGCATCTCGTCAAGCACCTTGCGCTTCTCATCGCTCAGGTTGCGGTTGGCTATGAGCAAAGCCTCGCTCTTCATGACAACCTCAACCTCGCGCAAGTTGTTACTTATGAGAGTGCTGCCTGAACTTACAATGTCGAAGATTCCGTCTGCCAAACCTATGCCCGGGCTGATCTCAACGCTTCCCGTTATGACGTGGATGTCGGCTTTTATGTTGTGCTGCTCAAGAAAATGGCGTAAGATGCCAGGATAAGATGTGGCGATGCGGCGGCCGTTGAACCATTCAAGACCGGTATAATTGGTCTCCTTGGGAATGGCAAGTGACAGACGACACTTGCTGAAGCCAAGGCGCCAGATGATCTCGGCGTCTTCGCCACGTTCCATAAACTCGTTTTCACCCACGATACCAAGGTCGGCTACGCCTGTGGCTACGCTCTGCGGAATATCGTCATCGCGAAGATACAACACTTCAAGGGGGAAACTGCTTGACTGCACGAGCAATGTGCGCTTGCTGGTGCTCACTTTGATGTCGGCTTCGGCTAAAAGATTCATCGAATCTTCAAAGAGTCGGCCTTTCGATTGTACTGCTATCCGTAACATAATCTCTCTTTTTTGTGTAAAATCGTAGCAAAAGTAATTATTTTTGATGATATTTCCAAAAAAATGTCGTAATTTTGTGTCTTGAACTTATGTATTTAAGAAATTTACTCATATTATCCGCATTATTATTTGTTACGGCCTGTGCGCGCAAGCAACAAGCTGTGACCACGCCGTGGGGAGAAACCATCGGCGATGAAGAAGGCGACACGGCGGTTGTGGCGCAAAACTTTTCGTATAACGACATCCTCGATGCAGGAGAGATAATCATGCTCACGATGTCGGGGCCTGACAGCTATTTCGACTATCATGGTAGAGCGATGGGAACACAATATCTTTTGTGTGAACGGTTCGCACAGAAAATAGGTGTGAGCGTGCGCGTGGAGGTGTGCAAGGACACGGCAGACATGATAAAGAAACTGCAGAACGGCGATGGCGACATCATAGTGTGGCAGCTCGCGCGCAAGCAAACGAAAGGGTTGCTTGCATGTGGAGCCTCAACCGACAGCACGTCGTGGGTGGTGAGACGCGACAGCAAGCAACTTGCCGACTCGTTGAGAGGATGGTACAGGCCCGCGCTCCTGGCTCAAGTGAAAAAGGAGGAACGCTACGCTTTCTCTACAGCCAATGTGCGCAGACATGTTTATGCTCCTATGCTGAACGCCGCGAAGGGCGAGATCTCATCTTATGACCATTATTTTAAGATGTATGCTGCCGCTTGTCGATGGGACTGGCGACTGATGGCTGCACAATGTTATCAGGAGTCGACCTTCGACCCGAAAGCCTACTCGTGGGCTGGAGCACGCGGACTGATGCAGATTATGCCTTCTACCGCCGCCAGCTTGGGTCTGTCAGAGGGCGAGATGTATAATCCCGAGGCCAATATTGCGGCGGCGGCACGTTACATCGTGAAGCTGAACGGGCTGTTTAGCGATGTGCGCAGCTATGATGAGCGCATAAACTTTGTGTTGGCGAGCTATAATGGCGGCCACTTTCATGTGCGTGACGCTATGGCCCTGGCGCGAAAGAATGGACGTAACCCTTACAGATGGGCTGACGTGGCCGACTATGTGTTGAAGCTTACGCAGCCTGCTTATTATAACGATCCTGTGGTTAAGTATGGCTATATGCGTGGAACGGAGACGGTCGATTATGTGGCACGCATACGTTCACGTTGGGGGCAATACTGTGGCAAGGTCAAAGGCGGAGGAGGCATTGGCACCCATTTTAATATGGGTGGCGGTAACTATGAGCCGCGTAAGGCACAACGCAAAAACAGGTTCAAGATAAAAGAATGATTGCGCGGTTCGCGGTTGGGTAGAGGCAAGGCAAATTTTTGTTCAACGTTAAAGATGCAAATTGTTCAACGTTAAAATAGTTAAACTGTGATTGCGTGTCAGAATATATTTGTATCTTTGCCTTTACCATAACGTCTATTAAGAACAACAATTCTATTAATATAAACATCATTCAATCTAAAGAAAATATGCTATCAGAACAGGATTTGAAGCAGATATCACAGCGTGGTATCTCGAAAGAGCAAGTGGAGCATCAGTTGGAGCAGATAAAGAACGGTTTCCCGTTCCTTCGAATAGAGGCTGCTGCCGCTGTGGGTAAAGGCATTATGAAACCCACGGAGGAGGAGAGCAAGGCTTATGCTGAGGAGTGGGGACAGTATCTTGCCGATGGCCATGAGGTCGTTAAGTTTGTGCCTGCCAGCGGAGCCGCCAGCCGCATGTTCAAGAACCTTTTTGCGTTCCTTGACGCACCCTATGACGTGCCGACAACCGATTTTGAGAAGAAATTCTTCGACGACATCAAACATTTTGCCTTCCGTAAGGCTCTATGCGAGAAATGCAAGGCCAACGAGGGTATGAGCGTTTGTAAGCTCATCGAGGCAGGACGTTATAAGGATGTTGTGGCAAACCTGCTGTTGCCAAAGGGGCTTAACTATGGTCAGCTGCCCAAGGGTCTGTTGCTCTTCCACGAATATAAGGAAGGCATGCGCACACCCGTTGAGGAGCATCTGGTGGAGGCTGCTCTCTATGCACAGTCGGACGGCAAGGCAAACGTACATTTTACCGTGTCTCATGAACATCTTGAGTTTTTCGAGAAGACGGTTGAGGAGAAATTGCCGTTGTATGAGAAAATGTTTGGCGTGAAATATAATGTTAGCTTCTCGGAACAGAAGCCCAGTACCGACACAATAGCTGCCAATACAGACAACACGCCGTTCCGCAACGATGACGGTTCGCTGCTGTTCCGTCCGGGCGGTCATGGTGCGCTCATTGAGAACCTTAACGACATCAAGGCTGACGTGGTGTTCATAAAGAATATCGACAACGTGGTGCCAGACCGTCTGAAACCCGTAACAACCGACAACAAGAAACTGCTGGCCGGTATATTGGTTCATTTGCAGAAGCAGGCTTTTGCGTATCTTGAGAAGCTTGAGAGTGGCGAGTATACACATGAGGATCTTGAAGAGATCATTCGTTTCGTGCAACGCGACCTCTGCTGCCGCAAGGCTGACATTAAGGAACTTGAGGATGCAGACCTCGTGATCTATCTTAAGAAGAAGCTTAACCGCCCGATGCGCGTGTGTGGCGTGGTTAAGAACGTTGGTGAGCCTGGTGGTGGCCCGTTCCTCTGCTACAACGCCGACGGAACCGTTTCGTTGCAGATTCTGGAGTCGAGCCAGATAGATACGACTAACGAGGAGTATGTTGCAATGTTCAAGAACGGAACCCACTTTAATCCCGTTGACCTTGTTTGCGGCACACGCAACTATAAGGGTGAGCAGTTTGACCTGCCTGCTTTTGTGGACAAGTCGACAGGCTTCATCAGCTCGAAGAGCAAGAACGGCCGTGAACTGAAGGCTCTTGAACTTCCCGGTCTTTGGAACGGAGCGATGAGCGATTGGAGTACCGTGTTTGTAGAGGTTCCCATTGAAACATTCAACCCCGTGAAGACCGTTAACGATCTGCTTCGCCCGCAGCATCAGCCTGCTGAGTAAAAATCAGTTTTTTTAATTGCGCTTCGCGCTCGTTGTTTTTTAAACATTAATTTCCATTAATGGCCTATTAATTGTCATTAATACGCGCTTCGCGCGGAAAAATTGATGTCTCATTAATGTTCAATTGATGGAAATTAATGTTTTTAAAAGCGCGAAGCGCAATAATAATTTTACTCAAGTTTCGTCCATTAACTCCATTCGCGAAGCGAGTTAACTTCCTTTTAACTTCCAATAATTTCTATACTAGCGAAAGTTTGTTTCGTTTAACAAACCATCCGCAGCATTATAACCATTTCAGTCGCAACGAATTGAGTACCACGCTCACGCTCGAGAAAGCCATTAACGCGCTTGCCCACATGGGCGTAATTTGGAAATTAATGTCAAAGAGATAGAGCGCTCCAGCTGCTAACGGAATGCACACGAGGTTGTAGATAAACGCCCAGAAGAGGTTCTGCCAAATCATACGAACCGTGCGTCTGCTCATGTTTACAGCTTCGGGAAGAGCTATAAGGTCGTTTCCCATGAGCGTAACCTGTGCCACGTCCATAGCCACGTCTGTGCCTCGACCAATCGCTATGCCCACATCGGCTGTGGCAAGCGCCTGGGTGTCGTTTATGCCGTCTCCAACCATTGCCACAATCTTACCTTCTTGTTGTAGCTGACTAACAAGCTTTTGCTTGTCGTCGGGCCGTACCTCGCTTCTGTAATGTTCTATTCCTGCTTTTTCTGCCCAATAGTGCGCTGCGGCTTCCTTGTCGCCGCTCATCATGAACACATCTATTCCTTCTTCCTTAAGACGCGCCATGGCTTTGGCTGCATTGGGCTTAAGCTGCTCACGCTCCTCAAACGGTATATTGTCTGCCTTGGTAAAATCGATGTTGGGGTTGGGGATGGTCAGCGTGCCAGTTTTATCTATGACAAGGGCGTTGACCTTACGCATGTTCTCAAGGGCAGAAGCGTCCTTGATAAGAATTTGTTTCTGGGCAGCTTTGCCCATGCCCACCATCAAGGCTGTTGGTGTGGCAAGACCCATGGCACAGGGACAGGCTACAACAAGAACCGAAACGGCAGACAAGATGGCGTGGGGTAGGGCGGCGTTGCCACCAATGGCCCACCAGGCGAGGAACGTAATGAGAGCTATGGTTGCCACGACAGGCACAAACACCATGGCAGCTTTGTCGACGATACGTTGAACGGGGGCCTTACTGCCCTGAGCTTCTTGCACCATGCGTATGATAGTTGCCAAGGCCGTGTCTTCGCCAATCTGCTGAGCTCTCATGCACAATTTGCCTTGGCTGGGAATGGTGCCTGCAAGCACCTTGGAACCTGCACGCTTCTCGGCAGGTGTGGGCTCGCCGCTAATCATCGACTCGTCCACATAAGCTGCATCGGAGGTCATGAAACTCTCTGCCTTGGTCACGATGCCGTCGACAGGAATTTTCTCGCCAGCTCTCACCTCTATAATGTCGCCTTTAGAGATTGTGGACAATGGCACCTCTTCCGTTGATGTGCCGTTGACAAGACGTGCGGTTTTAGGTCGTAAACCCATGAGCTGGCGTATGCTGCTCGCTGTGCCGTCCTTGGCGCGTTCCTCAAGACAACGGCCTGTGAGGACGAAGGTTATGATCATGACGGAAGCGTCAAAATAAGTGTGCCACTCTATGCCGCGGGCTCCCCACGTCTCGTCGCCCCAAAAGGTGTTGAATGTGCTGAAGAGAAAAGCTATGATGGTGCTAAAAGCAACAAGTGTGTCCATGTTGGCAGAACCGTGGAGCAACTGTCGCCATGCCGACACATAGAATTGTCGACCGCACCAATAGATGTTTATGAAAGCTATGATAAGACAAATCTGGTTCGTGAAGGCTATGTTGCTGCTTGTTAGATCTATCCACCCCATGCTTATAGACATGACCAATATAGAGAAAATCCATGATATAACGGTCTTGCGTCTGAGGATGGAAAACTCACGGCGGTTGATCTCATCGGCGCTTCGTCCTGTTTCTATGACAAGGTCATAACCTGCCTTGCTTATCTCGCGTTTCATGTCCTCAAGGGAGATCTCCTTTGGGTCGTAGTCTACTAATGCTGTGCGTGTGGCCAAAGACACGTTGGCTTCATTTACGCCTTTTAGCGAATTGAGCTTTCGCTCTACATGAGCAGAACAGGCTGAGCAAGCCATGCCTATGACCGGTATTGTTTTCTTCATAATAATAATCTTGTAAAAATTGTTTTTATAGAGATATTGTTGTTTGAGGTGTTGTCGTTCGAAATGTTGTTTGAGGTGTTGTCAAGCTGTTGTTGATAGGGACATTTCTTCGTTATCCTTTTCTCTTCTTGCTACATTTCTCACATTGTCCTTTGATAACGAAAGACATGGAGCGGGCAACGAAGCCAGAGGGTAGAGAGAATTGAGGTACATGGATGTCGTCAAGACAGAACGACTGGTGGCATGTTTCACAATAAAAATGAATGTGCCCGTCGTTATGGTGGCAGGCACCATCGTTGGCACAAAGCTCATAGTTGAGGAGGCCACGGCCATCTTCAAAAGCATGAACAACATCGTGTTCGAGGAAGAGCGTGAGTACACGAAAAATGCTCGACTTGTCCATGTTCGGCATTGCCGCCTCTAAAGAGGAAAGGCTCATGGGGCGCTGTTCTTCTTCGAGCTTTTTCAGCACAAGAATTCGGTTTGCTGTTGCTCCAACACCTTTGTGTTTTAATCTTATAATTGCTTCTTCTTGCTTCATCTTCATCGCTTTTTTAAAAAACAAGCCATTGACGCTTGTCTGTGACTGCAAAATTAATCATTTTTTCCTTTATTTTTCACATCGTTCCAATAATTATTGCTAACTTTGCAAACTGAAAATTGCAATTCACATATTTAAAGAATATTCTACGCGAAGACAAAAAATTATTGTTTTAATATTTTATGAACTTTTCTATTTTATTTATCACAGTCATCTTGACGGCTGTTGTATTGGTAGTGGGTGCATACGTTGTTGCAAAACTCGTAGGTCCGCGTTCGTACAACCCGGTAAAGGGTCAACCGTTTGAGTGTGGTATCCCGACACGTGGAACATCTTGGATTCCTGTGCATGTGGGCTACTATCTCTTCGCCATCCTTTTCCTGATGTTCGACATCGAGACCCTGTTCCTCTATCCATGGGCAGTTGTAGTCAAGCAGTTTGGAGTCATGGCGCTTGCGAGCGTCGGCTTCTTTATGCTGGTATTGGTATTTGGCCTTGCTTACGCATGGCGGAAAGGAGCGTTGGAATGGAAGTAAGAAAACCTGTAATCAAGAGTATTCCTTACGATGAGTTCAAGGACAATGCAAGCCTTGAAAAAATCGTGGACGAGCTCCATGAGGGAGGCGTCAATGTGATTGTTGGCTCGCTTGACCAGGCTATCAACTGGGGCCGTTCCAACTCTCTGTGGTCATTAACATTCGGTACATCATGCTGTGGCATTGAGTTTATGGCTGTGGGCTGCGCCCGCTACGATTTCTCACGCTTCGGCTTCGAGGTAACCCGTAACTCTCCACGTCAGGCAGACCTTATAATGTGTGCCGGTACCATCACCAACAAGATGGCTCCTGTCTTCAAACGTCTCTATGACGAGATGGCAGAACCTAAGTATGTTGTGGCTGTTGGCGGTTGCGCTATTAGCGGCGGACCGTTCAAAAAATCATACAACGTGGTGCGCGGAATCTCTGAGATTGTGCCTGTCGACGTGTATGTGCCTGGCTGTCCTCCACGCCCAGAGGCTATCCTCTATGGCATGATGCAGCTCCAGCGCAAGGTGAAGGTTGAGAAATTCTTCGGTGGTGCAAACCACAAAATGAACAGCGAAGAGAAGGAACTCTCTATGTCGAAGGGCGGTCTCCACGGATTAAGCAACGAGGCGCTCGCCGGCGAGAAGAAGCACGAGACCATTGTTGTGAACAATGTGCCCGAGGACTTCGACGCGAAGAAAGATCTACTAACTGACTAATATAATAAGGTGTAAAATATGAAACTTGAAAATATTGAACTCTCATTTGACAATTTCTCAAGTGAGATGTCGAAACTGAAGAACCAGAAACATTTCGACTACCTTGTTACTATCATCGGTGAAGATTTTGGTGAAGAAGGTTTGGGATGTATTTACATCCTTGAGAATACTGACAACAACGAGCGTTGCTCGATTAAGACAATAGCAAAGAAGGTTGATGGTAGCGACGTGATTCCAACGGTCATTAACCTGTGGAAGAGTGCTGACCTCTTGGAACGTGAGGTTTACGACTTCGTAGGCATTAAGTTCCTTGGCCATCCCGACATGCGCCGCCTGTTCCTCCGTACCGATTTTAACGGATATCCCCTGCGTAAAGACTTTGATATGAGTCCTGAGGCAAACCAGTTCCCGTTGACAGATGAACCTGAAAGCGACTTTACCGTAGAGTATTCGCTTAACGAGGACGGACACCTTGTGGCAACAAAGAAGCGCCTATTCGAAGACGACGACTTCGTTGTGAACATCGGTCCTAATCACCCCTCTACACACGGCGTGCTCCGTTTGCAGACTGTGCTTAACGGCGAGAAGGTGAAGCGTATCTATCCGCACCTCGGATACATTCATCGTGGCATAGAGAAAATGTGGGAAGGTATGACCTATCCGCAGACTCTTGCTCTGACAGACCGTCTCAACTATCTGTCGGCTATGATGCACCGCCACGCGCTCGTGGGTGTCATTGAAGAGGCTATGGGTGTGGAACTTTCTGACCGCATTCATTATATCCGTACGATTATGGATGAGCTCCAGCGTATCGACTCTCACTTGCTCTACCTCGGATGTACAGCTCAGGACCTCGGCGCTCTTACCGCCTTCCTCTACTGCATGCGCGATCGTGAGCATGTGCTTAACGTTATGGAGGAGACAACAGGTGGACGCCTTATCCAAAACTACTATCGCATAGGCGGTCTCCAGGCTGATATCGATCCTAAGTTTGTTGAGAACACAAAGAAACTCTGTGCTTATCTTCGTCCGAAGATTCAGGAGTATCTCGACGTGTTTGGCGATAACGTTATTACTCATAACCGTCTTGTGGGTGTCGGACCTATGGGTCTTGAAGATTGTATCAACTATGGCGTGACAGGTCCTGCTGGACGTGCCGCTGGATGGAAGAACGACACTCGTAAGCGTCATCCTTATGACCTCTACGACAAGGTAGAGTGGAATGAGATTACGATGACAGGTTGTGACTCAATGGATCGTTACTACTGCCACATCAAGGAGCTTTACGAGAGTCTTAACATCATTGAGCAACTCATCGACAACATTCCTGAAGGCGAGTTCTACATCAAGCAGAAGCCTATCATCAAGGTACCAGAAGGACAATGGTATTTCTCTGTTGAGGGTGCCAGCGGCGAGTTTGGTGTTTACCTCGATTCAAAGGGCGACAAGAGTCCGTATCGCATGAAGATGCGTCCCATGGGTCTCACACTTACAGGAGCTCTCGACCCGATGCTTCGTGGACAGAAGATTGCTGACCTTATCACAACAGGTGCTGCTATCGACTTCGTAATTCCTGACATCGACCGTTAATAGGAATGTTGAATTTTGAATTCTGTAATCGGCTTTGCCGCTTGCCAGAGCAAGAATGTTGAATTGTCGGCTTCGCCGATGAAGAGTTAGGATTTTTGAATGTTGAATTAGAATGTTGAATTTTGAATGTTGAATTCATAATTCACAACTCACAATTCAAAATTGTGGCTTGCCACAATAATTCAAAACTCAAAACTCAAAACTCAAAATTCAAAACTCGAAATTCAAAACTCGAAATTCAAAACTCACAACTCAAAAATCAAAATTTAAACAAAATGTTTGACTTTAGTATAGTAACAAACTGGATTGACTCTCTCCTCCGAGTGACTCTCGGTCTTGGAGACTTTTGGTCAATACTGATCGAGTGTATCCTGGTGGGTGTCTGCATTCTTGCAGGTTACGCCGTCCTCGCTATCATCTTGATCTTCATGGAGCGTAAGGTCTGCGCCTACTTCCAGTGCCGTCTCGGCCCGATGCGTGTAGGTCCTTGGGGCGTGTTCCAGGTTTTTGCCGACGTGTTGAAGATGCTCATCAAAGAGATTTTCTCTGTCGACGGTGCCGACAAACTGCTCTATTATGTCGCTCCCTTCCTTGTGATTATCGCATCTGTAGGCACATTCGCGTTCCTGCCTTGGAACAATGGTGCCGAGGTGCTCGACTTCAATGTAGGCCTCTTCCTTATGTCTGCCATCTCAAGTATCGGCATCGTGGGCATCTTTATGGCCGGTTGGGGTTCTAACAACAAGTATTCGGTGGTTTCTGCCATGCGTGGTGCCGTGCAGCTCATCTCTTACGAGATGTCGCTCGCACTATGTCTTATCACAGCCGTTGTGCTCACAGGCACAATGCAGGTAAGCGGCATCGTTGAGGCACAGACAGGTGCGTTCGGATGGCTTATCTTCAAAGGCCACATTCCGGCAATCATCGCGTTCCTCGTTTTCCTCGTAGCTGGTAACGCCGAGGCTAACCGTGGACCGTTCGACCTTGCTGAGGCTGAGAGTGAGCTTACTGCCGGTTACCATACCGAGTATTCGGGTATGGGCTTCGGCTTCTACTATCTCGCCGAGTATCTTAACCTGTTCGTGGTTTCAGGAATTGCTTCTACCGTGTTCCTCGGTGGATGGGCTCCCTTCAATATCGGTGTGGCTGGCGTTGACAGCGTGCTCAACATGATTCCTGGCATCGTTTGGTTCCTGGGCAAAACATTTGCTGTCGTTTGGCTGCTTATGTGGGTGCGCTGGACATTCCCTCGTCTGCGTATCGACCAGATACTTAAACTTGAATGGAAGTATCTTATGCCGCTGTCGCTCATCAACTTAATTCTTATGACAGTAGTAGTGGCATTTGGCTTGCACTTCTAAAAAACACATTATTTATAACAATGGAAGATAACAAAAAATCATATTTCGGAGAAATCGGGGCTGCCATGAAAACTCTCGCTGTGGGTATGAAAACCACTCTGCAAGAGTATTTCACTCCTAAGAGCACAGAGCAGTATCCTGAGAACCGCAAGACTACGCTGCATGTGGCTGCACGCCATCGTGGACGTCTCGTCATGAACCGTGACGAAAACGGAAACGTGTTGTGTACAGCTTGTACGCTGTGTGAGAAGTCTTGCCCGAACGGCACAATCAAGATTCTCTCAAAGATGGTAGAGAATCCTGAGACAGGACGCAAGAAGAAGCAGCTTGTCGACTATCAGTATGACCTTGGCGACTGCATGTTCTGCGAGTTGTGTGTTAATGCATGCAACTTCGGTGCCATTAAGTTTGTAAACGATTTCGAAAACTCGGTGTTTGAACGTGATCAGCTTGTTCTGCACCTTGATAAGGAACACTACGAGGGTGGCTCGCTGCCCAACATTATTGATGGTGGTGCTGATTTCGAAATTGGAACGTTTAACACCAAAACCAAATAAGGAGTAAGATTACAGATATGGCAAGTTTAGTAATGTTTTGCATTCTGGCAGTTGTGATCCTTGGATCGGCTGTCATGTGCGTGATGACAAAGCGTATTATGCGCTCAATCACGTTCCTGCTTTTCGTGCTCCTCGGAGTGGCAGGCCTTTATTTCCTGCTCGACTATACCTACCTTGGTGCTGCTCAGATCAGCGTCTATGCTGGTGGCATGGTGATGATGTACATCTTTGCCGTGCAGCTTGTTAGCAAGCGCACCCTTCAGGGCTTGGTGGAGCGTGTTAAAGGAAGCCGTGCGCTCTCAGGCGCTCTGCTCTGCATCGTGGCTCTTGTTACCGTTGCTGGCATTCAGCTTAAAAACGGTTTCCTGAACCTCGCCACAACAGGTCATGAGGTGACAATGGAGACCATCGGTCAGGCGCTGCTCGGTTCTGAAAAGTATCAGTATGTGTTGCCCTTCGAGTTCATTTCAGTTTTCCTGCTGGCTTGTATCGTTGGCGCAATTGTTGTTGCACGCAAAGAAAAGGAGGATAAATAATTATGGTACCTGTAGAATGTTATTTTGTGCTCAGCGCACTCCTGTTCTTCATTGGTGTGTATGGTTTCATCACACGCCGCAACCTGATAGCCATGCTCGTTTCCATTGAGCTCGTGCTCAACGCTGTAGACCTCAACTTTGCGGCTTTCAACCGCCTGCTCTTCACAGAACAGTTTGAGGGCTTCTTCATGACGCTCTTCTCTATTGGCGTGAGCGCAGCAGAAAGTGCCGTTGCTATCGCGATTATTATCAACGTTTACCGCAATTTCCATAGCGATCAGGTGAACAGTATTGAAAACATGAAATATTAATTTTAGATTATGGATTTTACATATTCAATATGGATTCTTCTGCTGCCTTTGATCAGCTTCTTGGTCATCGGACTGCCCGAATTCCTGAATAAGAAATATGCCTGGTCGCACAAGACAGCCGGACTGATCGGAACCTGTTCGCTCGGACTGGTTACGGTGTTGAGCTATTTTACCGCGTTCCAGTATTTCACATCTCCTCGTCTTGCTGACGGCACACTTGCAACCTTCGTGCCTTACAATTTCACTTGGTTGCCTTTGGGCCATCTCCATTTCGATCTTGGCGTCTTGCTTGACCCCATTTCGGTGATGATGCTTATCGTCATCTCAACGGTCAGCCTCATGGTGCACATCTATTCGTTTGGCTACATGCACGGTGAGAAAGGTTTCCAGCGCTATTATGCGTTCCTTTCTCTCTTTACCATGTCAATGCTCGGACTGGTGCTTGCCACGAACATCTTCCAGATGTACATGTTCTGGGAGCTTGTGGGTGTAAGCTCTTACCTCCTCATTGGCTTCTATTACACATTGCATGCTGCTGTTCACGCATCGAAGAAGGCGTTCATCGTAACACGTTTTGCCGATATGTTCTTCCTCATAGGTATCCTTATCTTTGGATATTACACAGGAAGCTACAACTTCTCGTTTGCTGGTAATGTAGAATATCTTAACGGTGTAGCTGCCTTTACTGCTGTTGATAGTGCACGCGCTGTCGCTGCTGGCGGTTTCCTCCTGCCAACAGCTCTTGTGCTGATGTTCATCGGTGGTGCCGGCAAGTCGGCAATGTTCCCGTTGCACATCTGGCTGCCCGATGCCATGGAGGGTCCAACACCTGTATCTGCTCTTATCCACGCCGCTACCATGGTTGTTGCTGGTGTGTTCCAGATTGCGCGCATGTTCCCCATCTGGATCGAGTATGCTCCCCAATCTCTTGATGTTGTTGTTGTTGTTGGCGCGTTCACAGCGTTCTATGCTGCTGCCGTGGCTTGCGCACAGAGTGACATCAAGCGTGTGCTTGCCTTCTCAACAATCTCTCAGATCGCCTTCATGATGGTGGCTCTCGGCGTTTGTCTGCCCGGACATCATGGAGCTGTTCTCGACAACCATGCACAGCTTGGTTACATGGCTTCTATGTTCCACCTCTTCACACACGCCATGTTTAAGGCTTGTCTGTTCCTTGGAGCAGGTTGCATTATCCATGCAGTCCATTCTAACGAGATGTCTACAATGGGTGGCTTGCGCAAGTACATGCCTATCACACACATCACATTCCTTATCTCATGTCTCGCTATCGCGGGCATCCCCTTCTTCTCGGGCTTTAGCTCAAAGGATGAGATCATTACCGCTTGCTTCGAGTATTCTCCTGTTTGCGGTTGGTGGATGACAGGTGTAGCAGCCATGACAGCATTCTATATGTTCCGTCTCTATTACGGTATTTTCTGGGGTACAGAGAACAAGGAGCTTCACGCTCACCACACTCCTCATGAGGCTCCTGCAGCCATGACTTTCCCTCTTGTGTTCTTGAGCATCATTACCGTAGGTGTGGGTGTCGTTACAACTCTCGGCGGTTTCCTCAACTGGGAGTGGGCAAGCTTCGGAAAGTTCGTGAGTGCTGCTGGCACAATCTATACTGTTCATTTCGACCCTCAGGTTGCAGCAACCTCAACTGTTATTGCAATCCTCTCTATCGCTCTTGCTACATATATATATAAAGGTGAGAAGCAGCCTATCGCCGACAAGCTCTACGCTACATTCCCACGTCTGCATCGTTGGGCTTACAAGCGTTTCTACATGGATGAGGTTTATCAGTTTGTTACACACAAAATATTGTTCCGTTGCGTCAGCCGTCCTGCACAGTGGATTGACGAGAAGATCATCAATGGTCTTATCGACTTTACCGCTTGGGGCGCCAACGAGGCAGGAGAGACCATTCGTCCTTGGCAGAGCGGCGACGTTCGCCAGTATGCCGTTTGGTTCCTTACAGGTGCGGTAGCTTTAACATTATTATTACTTTGTTTGTAAACAAGTAGACAAGTGGATTAGTAGACAAGTAAACAAGCTGATAGCCATTAGCGCTTATACCAATAGCTCGTCAACTCGTCAACTCGTCAACTCGTCAACTAACAATTAAAAATATGAATATATTAAGTTTATTCGTAGTAATCCCTGTCTTGATGTTGCTCGGTCTTTGGATCGCACGCAACGTCAATCAGGTGCGTGGTGTGATGGTTGCCGGTTCATCTTGCCTCTTGGCAATGAGCATCTGGCTCACACTCCATTTTATCGGTGAGCGTGCAGCTGGCAACACCGAGGAGATGATTCTCCGCGCTTCTACGGAATGGTTCCCTGCTCTCCACATCAATTATGAGGTGGGTGTCGATGGAATCTCCGTTGTCATGCTTCTGCTTTCGAGCATCATCGTGTTCACAGGCACATTCGCCTCATGGAAGCTTAAGCCCCTTACCAAGGAGTTCTTCATGTGGTTCACCTTGCTCTCAACAGGTGTTTATGGCTTCTTTATCTCTATAGACCTGTTCACCATGTTCATGTTCTATGAGGTGGCTCTCATCCCTATGTACCTTCTTATCGGCTACTGGGGCTCCGGTCGTAAAGAATACGCTGCCATGAAGCTTACCTTGATGCTTATGGGCGGTTCTGCCCTTATCATCCTTGGCTTGGTAGGAATCTATTTCTTCAACGGAGCTTCAACCATGAGCATTCTTGAGATTGCACACAATAACCACATCCCGGCAGCTGTTCAGAATGTGCTGTTCCCGTTTGTGTTTATTGGTTTCGGTGTGCTTGGTGCCCTGTTCCCCTTCCACACATGGTCTCCAATCGGTCACGGTTGTGCCCCGACCTCTGTGTCTATGCTCCACGCAGGTGTGCTCATGAAGCTTGGTGGCTACGGCTGCTTCCGCATTGCCATGTTCCTCCTGCCTCAGGCTGCTCACGATTTGGCTTGGATCTTCCTTATCCTTACCACAATCTCTGTAGTGTATGGTGCATTCTCGGCTTGCGTTCAGACAGACCTTAAGTTCATCAATGCCTATTCATCAGTTTCCCACTGTGGCTTGGTGCTCTTCGCTCTCTTGATGATGACCCGCGTGTCTTGCACAGGTGCCATCCTTCAGATGCTTTCACACGGTCTTATGACAGCCCTCTTCTTTGCCTTGATTGGTATGATTTACGGACGTACCCACACTCGCGACATTCGTGAGCTCGGAGGTCTTATGAAGATCATGCCTTTCCTCTCTGTAGGTTATGTCATTGCTGGTTTGGCCAACCTCGGTCTTCCTGGCTTCTCTGGCTTCATTGCTGAGATGACAATCTTCAACGGCTCGTTCGAAAATGCAGACACATTCCATCGTTGCTGTACCATCATAGCTATCACATCCATCGTTGTGACTGCTGTTTACATCCTCCGTACCGTAGGCTTCATCCTCTTCGAGAAGGTGAAGAATCCACACTTTGAGGAGCTTACAGACGCCACATGGGACGAGCGCTTTGCTGTGTGCTGCCTCATCTTCTGTGTTGCAGGCCTTGGCTCATTCCCAATCTGGGCAAGCCATGTTATCAACAACGCCGTAGGTCCAATTCTTAGCGTTATCCCAACACTTTAATTTTAAGCAGACGAGCGGGCTTTTGTTGCAAACTCGTCAATTAAAGAAAACAAAATGGATTATAGTCAGTTTTTTAATATGATACCTGAGGCTGGCCTCATGGCTACCTTGGTAATAGTGTTCCTCGCCGATCTTATCTTGAAAGGCGAGAAGAAACACACTATCCTGAGCGTTCTTACCGGATTGTTGCTCCTGGCTCAGATTGCTGTGTGCTTCGTGTCAGAGCCTGCTTCGGCATTTGCTGGCCTTTATGTGTCAACAGCCGCTGCTCAAGTCATGAAGGTTATCCTTACCGCAGGAGCGTTCATCGTTGTGGTTATGGCTCAGTCATGGATAGAACGTGCAGACGTTATGCGCAAGGAGGGTGAGTTTTATGAGCTCATCATTTCTACCTTGCTTGGTATGTATATGATGATCTCAAGCGGCCATTTCCTCATGTTCTTCCTTGGTCTTGAGATGGCTTCTGTGCCAATGGCTTGCTTGGTTGCTTTCGACAAGTTCAAGCAGAATTCTGCTGAGGGTGCTGCTAAGTTTATCCTTACAGCGACCTTCTCAAGCGGCGTAATGCTCTATGGCATCTCTTTCATCTACGGTGCTTGTGGCACACTCTATTTCGACGATGTGGCAGACAAGATTTCTGCAACACCTCTCGCCATTATGGGTCTCGTGTTCTTCTTTAGTGGCCTTGGCTTCAAGATTTCTCTTGTTCCGTTCCACTTCTGGACAGCCGACACTTATCAGGGTGCCCCTGTTCCTGTAACAGGCTACCTGAGCGTTGTGTCAAAGGGAGCAGCAGCCTTTGCGCTGATGACCATCCTTATGAAGGTGTTTGCCCACATGTTCTTCTATTGGGAACATCTCATGTACATCGTCATCGTGCTCACCATCACCATAGCCAACCTGTTTGCTCTGCGTCAGAAGGAGCTCAAGCGATTCATGGCTTTCAGCTCTATCTCACAGGCAGGTTACATCATGCTTGCTGCTATCGGCGACAATGCAATGGGTCTCACATCTTTGATGTACTATGTGCTCATTTATGTTGCAGCCAACATGGCCGTGTTCACCATCATCAACGTTGTTGAGACACGCGGAAAAGGCAACACAGACATGTCTTGCTACGATGGCTTCTATCAGACCAACCCCAAGCTGTCGTTCTTGCTCACACTCGCCCTGTTCTCTCTTGCAGGCATTCCTCCCTTCGCAGGTATGTTCTGTAAGTTCTTCGTGTTCATGGCAGCAGCACAGCATGGTTCAAACATCGCTTATGCAGTAGTATTCATTGCTTTGGTAAACACCGTACCGTCACTCTACTACTATCTGAAGATTGTGAAGTGTATGTACATCAACAAGACTGACGCTCCTCTGCCCACTTTCAAGAGCGATTGTGCCACACGCACAGCTCTTGCTCTCTGTACAGCAGGCGTGCTTCTGTTTGGTGTTTGCAGCTGCGTTTACGGTTGGCTTGTTGCTGCAACAACAGCAATGTAGTTGTGTAAAACAGGTGATTTTGTAATTATGTAATTGGGTCGTAACCCTTACATCTCATATCACATATTCAATCGGTTTGGCTTTCCTTTCATTGGAGACTCAAACCGATTTTTGTTTTCATTTAATGCAATGCAATGGAGTGGGGTATCATTCCAAATCAATAATAAAAATTCTAAATTGTGTTAAATGTTGGAAAAAGAGATACAATCACTTCTATATCTCAATAAAAAAGCGTACCTTTGCACCGCTTTTTGAGCAAACAATAAATTATTTACAAACATTTTTAAGTAGTAATGATGAATCAATACGAAACCGTTTTCATTTTGACTCCCGTTTTGTCTGATGAACAGATGAAGGAAACGGTCGCTAAATTCAAGAATCTTCTCACCGATAAGGGTGCTGAAATTTTGAACGAGGAGACCTGGGGACTTAAGAAGATGGCTTATGCTATCGACAAGAAATCAACAGGCTTCTACTGCTTGGTTGAATTCAAGGCTGAGCCATCAGTTGTTAACAATCTCGAGACTGGCTTCCGCCGCGACGAGAAAGTTATTCGTTTTATGACTGTTAAGCTCGACAAGTATGCTGCTCAGTATGCTGAGAAGCGTCGTGCTAAACTTGCTAAAAAAGAGGAGGCTTAAACCATGGCAGAACAGAACAATTCAGAAATCCGTTATTTGACTGCTCCTTCTATCGATACAAAGAAGAAGAAGTATTGCCGTTTCAAGAAGAGCGGTATCAAGTATATTGACTACAAGGATCCAGAGTTCTTGAAGAAGTTCCTCAACGAGCAGGGTAAAATCCTTCCTCGTCGTATCACCGGTACTTCACTCAAGTATCAGCGTCGCGTAGCACAGGCTGTTAAGCGTGCTCGTCAGATTGCATTGCTTCCTTTCGTAACCGATTTGATGAAATAATTTAAGGAGGAGACAATAATGGAAATCATACTTAGAGAAGATATCATCGGTCTTGGCTACAAGAACGACATCGTAAATGTAAAGAGCGGCTACGGCCGTAATTATCTTATCCCACAGGGCAAGGGCGTTATCGCTTCTCCTTCTGCTAAGAAGCAGTTGGCTGAGGATCTTAAGCAGCAGGCTACTAAGCTTGCAGCTCTTAAGGCTGAGGCTGAGAAGAAAGCTCAGGCTTTTGAGGGTCTTTCACTCGAAATCGCTGCCAAGGTTAGCGCTACTGGTGCTCTCTACGGTTCTGTAAACGCTGCTACTGTAGCAGAGGAACTCGCTAAGAAGGGTATCGAGGTTGACCGCAAGATCATCACAATGCGTGATGCTAAGAAGGTAGGCGACTACGAGGCTACCGTTCACTTCCACAAGGAGGTTGAGGTTAAGGTTCCTGTAAAGGTTGTATCTGATGCACCTGTTGCAGCTCCAGCCGAGGCTCCTGTTGCAGCTCCTGTTGTAGAGGCTGAGGAAGAGGCTCCAGCAGCTGAATAATTTAGCACTGTAAAGCAACAATCCATAATCCCGATTCATTCTTCGTGGAATGTTTCGGGGTTTTTAGTTTTATTTTAATGCTATTTTGGTGTTGATACAGTATATCTCCACCTTTTAGCATACCTTATTTTATATTAATAATAATCTACTTATTTTTATGAAAGCATTTGTATTCCCTGGACAGGGTTCACAGTTTGTTGGTATGGGCAAAGAGCTCTACGACAACAACGCTACAGCAAAGGCTCTTTTTGATAAGGCCGACGAAATACTTGGTTTCAAGATTACCGATATTATGTTTGCTGGTACTGACGAGCAGCTCAAGCAGACCAACGTTACACAGCCTGCTGTGTTCCTTCATAGTGTAATCACCGCTATCTGCCTTGGCGACGAGTTTGCTCCAGCTATGGTTGCTGGTCACTCACTTGGTGAGTTCTCTGCACTTGTTGCTGCTGGTGCTATCAGCTTCGAGGATGGTGTTAAGCTTGTTGCTGCACGTGCTAACGCTATGCAGAAGGCTTGCGAGGCTAATCCTGGACTTATGGCTGCCATCATCGGTTTGCCAGACGAGAAGGTTGAGGAGGTTTGCTCTCAGATTTCTGCTGAGGGCGAGGTTGTTGTTGCTGCTAACTACAACTGTCCAGGTCAGCTCGTTATCTCGGGTACTGTAGATGCAATCAACAAGGCTTGTGAGGCTTTGAAGGCTGCAGGCGCTAAGCGTGCGTTGCCTTTGAAGGTTGGTGGTGCTTTCCACTCTCCACTCATGCAGCCAGCTAAGGATGAACTTCAGGCTGCTATCGAGCAGACTGTATTCTCAGCTCCTAAGTGTCCTGTATATCAGAATGTTGACGGTAAGCCACATACTGACGCAGAAGAAATCAAGGCAAACCTCATTGCTCAGCTCACAAGCTCTGTACGCTGGACATCAAGCGTTCAGAATATGATTGCTGATGGTGCTGACGACTTCACAGAGTGTGGTCCTGGTAAGGCTCTTCAGGGTATGATTGGCCGTATCGACAAGAACGTCAAAGTAGCTGGCATCCAGTAATAGAAGAAGGGCAATAAAGTTACTTGTAATTTTTTGACTACCCTTCATAGTTATGGATAAGAAGATAGTAATCTATCAGATATTCACCCGCCTTTTCGGCAACCGCAACACCACTCGCAAGGTGGCTGGTTCGGTTGCTGAGAATGGAGTGGGAAAGTTGAACGACTTCGATGCTACCGTATTGCGCCATATCCATGACATGGGTATCACTCATGTATGGTACACTGGCGTTATCCGCCATGCCACTCAAACTGATTATTCCGCTTACGGCATTCCTCGCCAGAATCCTCTCGTTGTAAAGGGTGTGGCTGGTTCGCCATACGCCATAGCCGACTATTATGATATAGATCCAGACTTGGCAGAAAATGTGGATGAGCGTATGCAGGAGTTTGAACATTTGGTGGAGCGTACGCATAAGGCAGGCATGAAGGTGATTATCGACTTTGTTCCTAACCATGTGGCTCGCGAATACCATTCTATAAAGAAGCCTGCTGGAGTTAAAGATCTTGGCGAAGACGACAATCAAGGGATGAATTTCTCACCGCAGAATAACTTCTATTATTCCGACTATCAGCTTGATTTGTCGGGAGTTAGCGCTTATCGTAATCGTGAAGATAAAGAGACTGACTATATAGAGAATCCTGCTAAGGCTACAGGCAATGACCGCTTCGACAACCGTCCTGGCGACAATGACTGGTATGAGACTGTGAAACTCAATTATGGTGTAGACTATTGCAATGGTCGTGGTCGTAGCTATCATTTCGACCCTATCCCAAACACATGGGCAAAGATGACCGACATCTTGCTCTTCTGGGCTTCAAAGGGTGTAGATGGTTTCCGCTGCGACATGGCAGAAATGGTGCCTTCATCATTTTGGCGTTATGCCACTACCGTCGTTAAGAATCGCTACCCACAGATCGACTTCATAGGCGAAGTTTATGACGGCAACCAATATCACACCTTTGTAGATTCTGGTTTCGACTATCTCTACGACAAGGTGGGAATGTATGATTGCATACGCGATGTAATCTGCGGTCGTCGTCCAGCTTCTGCTATTACATATCAATGGCAAACTGTTGGCGACATTGCTCAGCACATGCTCTATTTCCTTGAGAACCACGATGAGCAGCGTATAGCTTCCGACTTCTTCTGTGGCGATGCCAAGAAGGCTATTCCGGGAGTTGTGGTAAGTGCTTTGCTTATGCGTAATCCTTTTATGCTCTATGCCGGACAGGAGTTTGGCGAAAAGGGCATGGATGCCGAAGGTTTCTCTGGTAGGGATGGACGCACAACTATATTCGACTATTGGTCGCTCGACACTTTGCGCAATGGTTATTTCGACCGTCGCCATATCTCCAAAGATGCTAAGGCGTTGGCTGTGCAGTATCAGCAGATATTGCGCATCGCTAATAGGGAGAAGGCTGTATACGATGGCGAATTCTTCGACCTTATGTATGTGAACCCTGCTTCTCAGCATTTCAATCCTCGTGTTAACTATGCCTTCTTGCGTAAGGCAGCCAACGAGGTGTTGATGGTGGTAACAAACTTCTCTGCCGACAGGATGAATCTTAAGGTTATGATTCCTGAGCATGCTTTCAATTTCTTGAATATTCCTGAAACAACAGTAGAGGCTGTAGACCTGCTTACAGGCGAACAGCAGACTATTACATTGCAGAAGGATGGCATGTTCCCTGCCGATGTTAGACCTTACAGCGCACGAATCTTTAAATTCAGCATAATGAAGGAGACTGCAGATTATCTGTTTAATGAGCACAACAAGGAAGAATTCCCTCCAGCTCATACAGCCGAGCACCTGTTGAACCAGGTGATGGTAAGAATGTTTGGTTGCGAACGTTCGCGCAATGCACATGTGGAGCGCAAGAAGAGCAAGATAAGCTACATCCTCGACCATAAGCCTACTCGTCAAGAGGAAAAGGCTATTGAACAGCAGATGCAACAACTTATTGATGCCGACCTTCCTGTAACCTTCGAGGTTGTAGACAAGGACAACTTGCCAGATGGTATCGACAAGTCGCGTTTGCCAGAGGATGCTTCACAGCAAGTTCGTCTTGTTCGCATTGGCGACTTCGACGTTTGTCCTTGCATAGGCAAGCATGTTCGTTCAACAAGCCAGATAGGACGATTCGAACTCCTTGGCACCAACTGGGATGAGCAGACTCATTCGTTCCGCATAAGATTTAAGGTGGTGCAATAATCTCTCACACTTAGTATTTTATTGAAAAGTGCGTAACATAAATGCTATACTGACAATCACCGGATCCGACTCTACAGGCGGGTCCGGTGTTCAAGCAGATATCAATACCATCTCTGCTTTGGGTGGGTGTGCAGTTTCGGCAATCACCTCTATCACCATGCAGAACACCCTTGGTATTCAGAAATTCTATGATCTGCCAGCCGAGATTGTTGCAGGACAGATAGAAGCTATCGTCAACGACGTTCAGCCTGCTGTTATCAAGATAGGATTGTTGCGCTCTGTGGCTGTAATCGATGTTATTGTCGATGTGCTCCAACGCTATAAGCCACGCTATGTGGTCTACGACCCAATATTCGTTTCGAGTAAGGGCGAGAAGCTTGTTGGCGATAATGTAGTCAACGAAATTCGTCGTCGCTTGCTTCCTCTTTGTACTATTGTTGTTGAGCAACGAATGGCCCACCATGGTCAGAACAATGCTTACTCCAGCGCCATAGCTTATTATCTGTCGCAAGACAAACCTATCGACGATGCTTTGGAGAGTGCAAAGGCTTATGTAAATAGTCGTAAACCTATGCTCGATGGACTCTATGACCGTTCGTCGGAATTATATTCAGATTTTATTAATAATGTGGAAAAGCATTTCTTCACCAATAGTGATGTGGCATATTATGCTGACGTGCTGAATGTTTCTCCACGCTATCTTGCACAGGTGTGTAAGAAGATAGCCAATAAGTCGCCGAAGCAAATCATCGACGACTACCTTATTGCTGCCATTCGTCAGCAACTACTTTCTACCACAAAATCCATACAGGAAATAGCATTCGAGTATGGGTTCTCGTCGCAGTCGCATTTCAATAAGTTCTTTAAGAAGTCGATGGGGTGCACTCCTATGCAGTTCCGCAAGAATAGCTAATTGCCAATTGATGGAATTGGTAATCTTGCAGTAATTGCCATTTGTTCAAATTGATTATATTGTTGTCAATTTGCGAACAGAATTATTGTCGGCGTTCTTTTTGTTTTACCTTTGCTCCCGTATTGCTAAGGCAGGTGTTTTGTGTACCTGTTTTTAGCTTTGTGCAATACTGAATAACGAATTAAGTAAAACAAAACATTAATATAATTAGAACAATGACAGAAAATAGACAAGAATTGAACCGCAACTTGGCTCAGATGCTCAAGGGTGGTGTTATCATGGATGTTACAACTCCAGAGCAGGCTCGTATCGCAGAGGCTGCCGGTGCATGTGCAGTTATGGCTTTGGAGCGTATTCCTGCCGACATTCGTGCTGCAGGTGGTGTTTCTCGTATGAGCGACCCAAAGATGATCAAGGGCATCCAGGAGGCTGTTTCTATCCCTGTTATGGCTAAGTGCCGTATCGGCCATTTTGCAGAGGCTCAGATTCTTCAGGCTATAGAAATCGATTATATCGATGAGAGCGAAGTTCTTTCACCTGCTGATAATGTTTACCATATTGACAAAACTAAGTTTGATGTTCCTTTCGTTTGTGGAGCAAAGAATCTTGGTGAGGCTCTCCGTCGTATTGCCGAGGGTGCAACAATGATTCGTACTAAGGGAGAACCAGGTACAGGCGATGTTGTTCAGGCTGTTACCCACATGCGCATGATGCAGAGCGAAATTCGTCGATTGGTTTCTATGAGCGAAGACGAACTCTTCGAGGCTGCTAAGCAGTTGCAGGCTCCTTACGAGTTGGTTAAGTATGTGCATGAGAATGGCAAGTTGCCAGTTGTAAACTTCGCTGCTGGTGGTGTTGCTACTCCTGCCGATGCAGCTTTGATGATGCAGCTTGGTGCAGAGGGTGTGTTCGTAGGTTCTGGTATCTTCAAGTCGGGCAATCCTGCTAAGCGTGCTCAGGCTATCGTAAAGGCTGTTACCAACTACAACGACCCTAAGATGTTGGCAGAACTTAGCGAAGACCTCGGTGAGGCAATGGTTGGTATCAACGAGCAGGAGATTGCACTCCTTATGGCAGAAAGAGGAAAATAATGAGAATAGCTGTATTAGCATTGCAAGGTGCTTTCGCTGAGCATCGTCAGAAGTTGGAACAGCTTGGTGTAGAAAGTTTTGAGATTCGCCAACTTAAGGATTGGGATCAGCCAAAGGATGGTCTTATTATCCCAGGTGGTGAGAGCACCACACAGGCTAAACTTCTCAACGAGCTTGGTTTGATGCAACCAGTTAAGGATGCCATTGTCGCAGGACTTCCTGTTTATGGTACTTGTGCAGGCTTGATACTCCTTGCCAAAAATATCGAGGGCGAACCAAGCCTTCGTATTGCCACTATGGATATCACCGCCTTGCGCAATGCCTATGGTCGTCAGCTCGGTAGTTTCTATATCGAGGCTCCGATGAAAGGCATTGAGGGCAACATCCCAATGACCTTTATCCGTGCACCATATATTAAAGAGGTATGGGGCGATGCTGAAGTGTTGGCAGAAGTAGAGGGCAAAATTGTTGCTGCTCGTCAGGGCAATCAACTTGTAACAGCCTTCCATCCTGAGCTCAACGATAGTTTGGAAATACACAAGTATTTCTTGAGTATGATAAACAACAAATAAAAATCTTCATCATTCAGCTTAAGCTGATAAATACAAGATTGTAATTGTAAATTGAATTTGGTGTATACAAAAAAGGGATGCTACTTGGCATCCCTTTTTATGCTTGATAATTAGCTATTATTCAAATGTTTTATTTTATTCCCCTCGCATTTAGTGCTGCTGAATATTTTGCTGCATAGGCAAGATGTTCTTTATATGTGCGGGCAAAATTGTGAGTGCCACTGAAGTCTTCTTTTGCACACATGTAAAGATAATCGTGGTGAGTGAGGTTGAGTACTGCATCGATACCAGCAACCGATGGTATGCGGATAGGACCAGGAGGTAAACCTGCATAACGATAAGTGTTGTAAGGGCTATCGATAGTGAGCAACTTATGGTAAATGCGTCGGAGGTCGAAATCCTGCCATGCATATTTTATTGTCGGGTCTGCTTGCAGAGGCATTCCTGAAGGATATTCAGCGTTGCGAAGCATCAAGCGGTTGTAGTACATTCCTGCTACCATAGGCTTTTCGCCATTGTTGGCAGTTTCTTCGTCAATGATGCTGGCAAGAGTTATCACCTCGTTAGGTGTGAGCTTCAGAGCCTTAGCCTTTGTGGTGCGTTCTGCATTCCAGAAATGCTCATTCTCTTTATCCATACGATCGAGGAATTTCTCTAATGAAATATTCCAATAGATGTCGTAGGTGTTTGGAATAAACATACATGCTATTGTTGTGGTGTCGTAGCCATATTTTTTGCATGTAGCCTCGTCGGTGAGTGCTGTTGCAATCTCTGTACTGTCGAGCATAAGATGCTTAGCAAGTTCTGCTGATAGTCGACCGATGGTACGCACCGAAGGAATAGTGAGGCTAACAGGAGTCTGCATACCATTCTTAATATGGCGGAACACCACGAATGCTCCTTCGCCAGGTTTGATAGCGTAGCGTCCTGTCTTCACGTGGTCGGCATAACCGCTATGGCGAGCCATGATGGTGAAGGCATTTAGACCATGTATGGTGGCGATGTCTGAGAGTTTGTGGTACACAGAGTCGGCGTTGTCGTCGTCGTCAATATAAACATATTGTGTCTCATCTGTCTTGCTGAATGAGGCAAAAAAATAGTAGTAGACAATGCCTACTAGAGCCATACCGCATAGTATTGTCGGTATGAGAAAACGTCTTGTTTTGCTTGCTTTCATAATAATGCTTGTCAATAAACAATGCAAAGGTAATGCAAATGAGCGAAATAGCAAAACAAAATTTGCATTTATGCTCTGCTATACATATAATGTAATTTAATTACAGTAATTCAACATAAATAAAACGGAGGGTAATATTGTGGGTAAATAAAAATAGTTATACCTTTGCATCGACCAAGGAGGAAATTCTGATGAAGAAATGAAATAAAGAGTGAATAAGTAAAATAGAAATTCGAAGAACTTTAAATAGACATATACGAAGAACTAAAAATAGGAAAAAGATGAAATACAATACTTATATCTTCGACCTCGATGGTACATTGCTTAGCACATTGGGCGACCTTGCTGCCAGCTGCAATTATGCTTTGCGCAGTTGTGGTATGCCAGAACGTTCGCTTGACGAAGTTCGCCAGTTTGTAGGTAATGGTGTGAAAATGCTTATGATAAGGGCGGTGCCTGGAGGTGAGGAGAATGCTGACTTTGAAAAGGCGTATGCCACATTCCGTGAACACTATATGCACCACAATCTTGATACCACAGCCCCTTATCCTGGTATCATGGATATGCTAAAACGCTTAAGCGAGAGTGGGGCGAAGTTGGCAGTTGTAAGCAATAAGTTTTATGCAGCTACGCAAGAGCTTGTTGCTCATTTCTTTGGTGACTATGTTAAGGTAGCTATAGGTGAGCGTGAGCAAATTCGCAAGAAACCTGCTCCTGATACTGTGATAGAAGCTCTTCGCCAGCTTGGTGCAGATGCCAATAGTGCTGTCTATATTGGCGATAGCGATGTAGATATTGATACAGCACGTGCTGCAGGAATGCCATGTATCAGCGTGTTGTGGGGATTCCGTGATAAGGATTTTCTTATTCAGCATGGTGCAGAAACATTGGTGGAAAGCCCGGAGGAGATAGTTTAAGTGAAGAGTGAAGAACGAAGAGTGAAGAATCCAATAGTTGTATAAATGATAAAGGGTGAAGAATCCAATAGTTGTATAAACGATAAAGGGTGAAGAATCCAATAGTTGTATAAACGATAAAGGGTGAAGAATCCATTAGTCGTATAAACGATAAAGGGTGAAGAATCCGGCGCACCCGACAAACCCTGTGGAGGGCTGTGCAGATGCTAACCCAAAAACTGTGTTGCCAAACGATACATGATTGTCCAAAAGTAGTACCTTTGCACTATGAATCA